>Ga0208695_1000416_pt1 | contig 48283 bp, 47 predicted proteins | sample AD_UKC111_MetaG_FD_184449 | JGI IMG/M metagenome (GOLD analysis project Ga0208695, IMG submission 184449) | Active sludge microbial communities of municipal wastewater-treating anaerobic digesters from Hong Kong - AD_UKC111_MetaG (SPAdes)... | ecosystem: Engineered > Bioreactor > Anaerobic >... | reverse complement strand
CTGGTGGCTTTTGGCATTTTTGCTGCCATCTTTGGCGATTTTCTGCTGCGCATTTTGGGCCCGTTGATGCTGTTGGCAGGTGGCATTTGGCTGCTGTTCCGGCGCCGCTGAGGCGTGCCTGGCTGCCGGGACTGGTTTTGCTGTTGGCACTGATTGCCCGGCTGGCCTGGGTGCTGTTCACTGGTTATACCTTGTTTATTTGCCCTGGGTTTTGTTTGCCTGGGCCTATTTTGGTTCACCCTTGCCGTACACGGTGTTGGCCAAGTGGGCCGCCTACGCTCAACCCGATGGGCAGGGTGTGGGGCAGCATGTGCTGTTGGGGCTGGCGCGGCTGAGGCCTTTCCATGTGTTGGGGAGCAATTGGGTGATACTGAGTCAGGGGCTTTTGCTCATTCTGGCTGTTAGGGGGGCGTGGGGATGGCGACGTACACCGGCAGTGTGGGGGTTGTTGCCGTTTGCTGCTCTGGAGGTGTTGCGCCTTGCGTGGCAGCGGGCAACTTTTTTTGACCGGTATTTTGTTCCGGCTTTGTGGGCTGTTTTGGCACTGGCCGGTTTGGGGCTTGCGCTGCCGTTTTCGCGCCTTTTGCGCACCCTGCTTGGTGGGTGGCTGCTGACGGTTGCGGCCGGCTTGTTTTTGACTGCAATTGGCGACCCGCTCTGGTCGGCAGGGCTGCTTTGGCCGATTTTTTGTGCCCTTTGGGCCGCAGTGGAACGGTGGTTGGTGCGGCAGAATGGCAATGCATGGGCACGCGCACAACTTGCTATTTTGGTGGGGTTGGTTTTGTTGGCAACCTGGCACCTGGGACGCATGGAGGCAGAGGGTCAACGCTGGGTGCAATTGTATCGGCATGAACGTTCGTTGAAGGTGGTGGGGCTTTGGTTGGCAGACAATGTGCCTGCCGATGCCAAAGTTTTGCTTGAGCCGATTGGCTATGTCGGCTATTTTTCACGGCGAGTGCTGCGCGATGAGGTCGGGCTGGTGACGCCGGCGGTGGTGCAAAGCAAATTGGCCGGGCAAATGGATGTGCTGACCTATCTTGACTTGCTCAGGCCGGATTATTGGGTGTTGCATTGTGATGACGCGCAACGTTTGCAGGCGCAACGCGCGCCGGCGCTTGCTGAGTATCAGTTTTTGGTGCAAATAGACCCGCTGCAATTTGCGCAGGGGCGGCGTGTGCCTTCGGGGCGCGAGGCGTGTTATGAGGTGTGGGGGCGGTTGGGCCTAGCGCCGTGAAACGTACCAAACGACCGGGGCGCTGCGCAGGACGAGCATTTCGCTGGGTAAGGATTGCGCGCCACCTTGTTTGTTGCTTTCAAGTAGCGAGGTGCTAACGTCGGTTTGGTTGCTGAGGGCAAGGGTTAGCACGAGCGTGTCGCTTTTGGTGCGAATGGGCAGCAGCGCTTGAATTTCAAGCTCGGCTTGCCACGTGCCATCCGGAGGGGCGTTTGCCGGCAGGGTGTAGAGCGGCAGGCCAAAATAGCGTCCGGCGGTGGAAAGTGGCTGTACCACCAGGTAAATCGTCCAGCCGGGTTGCAGGTTGCTATAGCGCCCGCGCAGGGTAACAACTTTGTCATCTACCCATAACTGTGCGCCGTTGGATGGCTCATCGAGAGCAAGAATTTCGAGTGGCGCTGGCGCGGGGGTGACGATGATGGGCTGCAAGGTGCGGTTGAGGATGATGACGGTTTGCACCAGGTCGGGTTCGGGGGTCGGCGTTTGGGTGAGGGTGACAGTCACTGTCGGCGCAGATGGGGCGCTCGTTTGAGATTCGGTTGGGGTTGGGCTGCTCTGTGTGGTTGCTTCGGGGGTGTTTAGCGGGAAAATCGCGGTTGGGAAGGCGAGGATGGCAAGGATTATCAGCAGCAGTATGACGATCAAGGAGAACAGCAAGCCGGGGCTGAACGTGGGCCCATTGTAGGGGGCAAGCTCGACTTGTGGATAGGCGTTGGTCTTCTCATAAACATAGGAGGCCCAATAGCGCAGGTTGGCGCGCAATTGTTCGCGTTGGCGCGGGTTGCCAATTCTTGCCCCGGCAAACTGCACTTTGGTCAGATATTGTTTGGCCGGTTGGGTCACATCTTGCCCGGCCTGTTGATCTTTGAGCAGCTGTGCATGTTGCTCTTGCAGGGTTTTGAAGGAGGGCAAAGGGGTGCTACTCATGGGGCATTCCTCCCAAAGGCCTGCCGTGAAAGCAGGTATAGCTCGGTTGCAGTCTGACGCAGTTGTTTGTCAGCCAGGTGCATGTGTCGGTAGGCGGCATCATTGAAACTATGGGCTAGTTCGTAGAGTTCGGGCCACCAGCTGGGCAGAAAGCCCAGACGTTGACGGAGCTGTTTGGGGGGACGGTGACTGCCCTCCATGCCAAGGCGTTGATTGAGCTGAGTGCGTAGTGAGGCCAGCTCCACGGCCCACCGTTCGCCACACACACCTGTGGGTGTGATGGCATAGGGTGTGCCAATTTGTTGGATGTGGGCAGCGAATTCGAGCAGCAGTTCCACCCGCACAGCAACCGGGCGCCAGGCAGCTTGCAGGCTTTCGATATGGATGTCACCTGGCTCAACGTTGAGGCGCTCAACCAGGGCAAGGAACTGCCCAAAGGTGTTGATGATTTCATCCAGGGCGTTGTGCAGCTCTTTCCATTCGTGCAGGGTATTGTGGTAATGCTCAAACCGTTGCAGAACCTCTGCCAGGCGTTGGGGACGGGGGTCGTTGTCTGGGAAGGCGCGGCGCAAGGCCGCAACCAACTCGTTGACATCGAGCCCATAGTTAATTTGGTCGCGGCCAACAAAATCACCACCGGAGACGGAAAGGTCGCCTTGGATGTGGGCCCCGTCTTCTGATGGGGGATGGGCGTTGCCGCGGGCAGGCATGGTGATTTTAGGCGGCGCGTCCGCTCTTTAGGGTTGCTTGGAATTTCTTGAGCGCGTCCATTTGACCCGTGGCGGCCAAATGAGCCTGGCGTGGCCAGCTGCTAGGGTCAGCCAGGCGCAAGCCCATGCTGCGCAACATGCCGCGCAATTCTGCTGGGTCCGCTTTGGCCAGAGCAGCAAAGGTATCAATGCCCTGGGTGCGCAAAATGGCGGCGGTTTTGGGGCCAATGCCTTCGATCAGGGTCAGGTCGTCTTTGGGTTGGGCAGGCGCTTCGGCGGGTGGGAGTGTTTGTTGAGGCTCGCTTTCTTCGATGGGAGGCAGAATGATGGCGGCCTGACCGGGCAAGGGGCGGCGGCGAATCGTCAAAATCCAGCCCAGAAAGATGCCCATTGGCATGGCATAAAAGAGCAGTAGCCACCACGGTGCATTCGGTTGACGAGAATAATTACCTTTCATACAAGCCTTCTTTCAGCAGAAGTGTTTTATCCGGGTGGAAGGATTTCCTGCCCGGCGGCTTCTTGTAATTTGCGGCGGCGCTGTCGGTAGGTGAGGATGGCGCGGTCGCTTTGCATCATTTTCTCGCCCATCTTCAAATCAGTGCGCTTGGGCCATTGCTGAGAGACGATGACGCGATCCTGATTGGCAATGTATTCACTGCTGATGCAGCCGCCCAGGTTAACGAGTTGTTTTAGCCCAGGGAAGCGCATGAAGCGCTGGTAAAAGCGCCCATACATGATCGTGTTTTCTTCGTCTACGGGCACAAAGGCCACGGTGATGCGCACATCGTCGCTGATCCAGTTTTGCCAGGTGTTGGGGAAGCGAAATTGTAAGAAGGGGTGACGGGTGGGCTCGGGCAAGTCTTCGGCTTTGCGTGCGGGCGTGCCATCATCTTTGCGGTTGTAGACCCATAGCTCCATCAGGTTGTTTTCATCCACCCGCACCAGGGGCCCATCTACGACGGTGCGACCGCCGCGTCCGATGGTATTGTAATGCACGAAGGGCAAATGGGTCACATCCAGTTGATTTTCCACCACGCGCGAATAATGCACGGGCCAGTGTTGCCGAAAAACGCCGTAGCTAAAATCGGGGCCAATGTTATCGAAGAAGACGGGCGGAGCAAGTTTTTCGCCTTCGGATGGGGTGCCCCAATAGACCCAAATGTAATTGGCCAATTCATATGTTGGATAGGTTTTGACTTTGAGGGCGCGTGGAATGATGCCGTTTTTGCCATAGGCCGGCAGATAGGTGCATTGACCGCTTGCATCGTATTCAAAGCCGTGAAACGGGCAGGCCAGGGTTTCTTGCTTGACTTTGCCCTGGCTCAGTCGCGCGCCAATGTGCGGGCAGAGGTCACTCATGCAATGGACGTGTCCTTTGGCATCGCGCCAGAAGACAAGTTTTTCCCCCAGACGTGTGACGCCAATTGGTTTGTTCTGCGGCACTTCATTGGATTCCAGGACAACATACCATTGATTGCGAATCATACATCCTCCAGTTCATGTGATCACGGTCTAAAATCATTTTACCACCAATTGCCTGGCAGGTGATGCGGATGCAGAACCTTGATTGCGGGGGGCTTCGTTTTTTTTTACACTTTTTCTGCCTTGACGAATCGGGTATAATGGGGCACGATGAAACAGTTCCGTTTGCTTTCTCTTGTATGTTTGTTGATTTTGCTCGGCGTTCAATGGGTTCAGCCGGTTGCGGCCGGCTCGGTTGCACAGGTTAGCTATGGCCCCTATGATTTGATCGCCGCGGTCAACGCGTTGCGGGCACAATATAATTTGCCGCCCTACGAAGTTGAAGATGCGCTGATGGTCTATGCCCAGGCTCATGCTGATTATATGGCCTCGACCGGTCTGATCACCCACGTGCGTGCAGATGGCTCACGGCCGCGCGATTTGGGGCTGCGCGAGAATATCGCCATGGGGGCCAATTATTCGCCCTCGGATGTGATTTTCAATTTGTGGACCGATCAGGCGCATTGGGATAACATGCTTGCAATCCCTTCCGGCACGGTTGGTGCTGGTGTGGCACGTTCGGGCAGCTTCATTTACTATGCCATGGATGTGCGCCCAAGTGGCAGTGGTGGTTCGGTGCCGGCTTATAACCCCAATGCCGCGCAGGTAACGGCGCCGCCGGCAATTCAGCAAGTGGTTACTTCCACGCCCAACCCAGATGGCTCGGTTGTTCACCCGGTCGGTTTTGGTCAGACGTTGTGGGGCATTGCGGTGGCCTATAACGTCAAGATTGCCGATATCCTCTCGCTCAATCAATTGCCAACCAACGCGGCGGTGTATGTTGGGCAAAATCTGATCATTCGGCCAGCGTTTACGGCGACGCTTTCGCCGACAATTACGCTGACGCCCATTCCGCCCACGCGCACGCCGACGCCGACGCGCACATCCGTGCCGCCGACGCTCACCCGCACCATCACCCCAACGACAACGTTGACGCCGCGCCCGCTTGTGCCGACGTTGCCGATGGCACCCCAAACGCGTCAGACGGTCGGCCTGACGCTGATTGGGGTGTGTTTTGTTGGGCTTGTGCTGGTGATTTTCTTCGGCTTTCGCCGGGTTAGATCATAAAGTCTTCGCCGCGCCAGACGCCTTCTACACTGGGGGCGCGCACATGTTCTGCATGGGCATGCGCGGGGGCATTGCCATTGTTGCCGTGACTGCTGCCGCCAACACTGGGTTGTGGTGCGTGCAATGCGGCTTGCAGCTGCAAGCCGTGCTCCAGTGCGTCCAGGCGGCGCATGACCGAGGCAAGCGATTCGCCAATCACATCGGGCAGGCGGCCATGCTCCAGGTCGGGGGTCTGCGGGCGCGGTTTGCTGCGCACGACGACTTCGCCGGGCACGCCAACGACGACCGAATTCGGCGGCACGGCTTTGACAACGACAGCATTGGCGCCAATGCGGCTGTTTTCGCCAATCACAATGTTGCCAAGCACCTTGGCACCCGCGCCTACAACAACGTTATCGCCTAGGGTGGGGTGACGTTTGCCTTTTTCCAGGCTCACGCCGCCGAGCGTTACGCCGTGATAGAGGGTGACGTTGCGTCCAATTTCGGCGGTTTCGCCGATGACGACGCCCATGCCGTGATCAATGAAGAAACCGGGGCCAATGGTGGCGCCAGGGTGGATTTCGATGCCGGTTAGAAAGCGCATCAGCTGCGAAACCCAGCGCGCCAACAGAAAGATGCGCCGTTGCCAAAGCCAATGCGCCAGACGGTGGCCCCACAACGCATGAAGGCCCGGGTAACTGGTGATCACTTCCAGGGCGTTGCGCGCCGCCGGGTCGCGGTTGAGCACGGCTTGTACATCTTGTTTGAGCGTTTGAAACATGGCGCCCTCCTTTTCACTCGTCCGCCAAATCGGCATAGAGGGCGGTGCTGAGGTAGCGCTCGCCAAACGAAGGAATGATGACGACGATGGTTTTGCCGCTGTTTTCGGGGCGGGCCGAGAGCTGCAAGGCGGCCCAGGTCGCTGCGCCGGAGGAAATGCCAACCAACAGGCCTTCCTGACGTGCCATGCGCCGGGCGGTGCTGAAGGCATCTTCGCCGCGCACGCGAATGATTTCATCGTATACAGCGGTGTTGAGAATCTTGGGCACAAAACCGGCACCAATGCCCTGAATGGGGTGCGGGCCTTTGCTGCCGCCCGAAAGGACGGGGGAGGCATCCGGTTCGACGGCGATGACGCGCAGGCCGGGTTTGCGTGCTTTGAGCACCTCGCCGACCCCGGTGATGGTGCCGCCGGTGCCAACACCCGCAACGAAGAAATCCACCTGTCCATCGGTATCGCGCCAGATTTCTTCGGCGGTTGTGCGGCGATGAATGTCGGGGTTGGCCGGGTTTTCAAATTGCTGTGGGATGAAGTAGCGCGGGTCTTGTGCTGCCAGGGCTTCGGCCTTGCGGATGGCGCCGGCCATGCCTTCGCTGCCCGGGGTGAGGATCAGCTCAGCACCATAGGCGCGCAGCAACATGCGCCGTTCGCGGCTCATGGTGTCGGGCATTACCAGGGTGCAGCGGTAGCCGCGCGCGGCGCAGACCATGGCCAGGGCGATGCCGGTATTGCCGCTCGTTGGTTCAAGGATGATTGTGTCGGGGCCAATTTTGCCTGCGGCTTCGGCGGCTTCAATCATTGCGGCGCCGATGCGGTCTTTGACGCTATGTGCCGGGTTGAAATATTCCAGCTTGGCAAGGATTTGCGCACCGCCCTCGTTGATCCGTTGCAGGCGCACAAGCGGGGTGTTGCCAATTAATTCGGTGACTGTGTTTGCAATACGCATTGAATAATCCTCCAGAACAGGCAAGCAAGGGTGCCTGTTTGTGTGAAAAGAGATGAATTGGGTTGAAGAAGAATGGGGAAAAGCAGGGCTGTGAGAGTCTTAGCCCTGCGGGGTACAGATGCACTGATTGAGAACGATTTTTATCATCATTTTCATCATAATTGTGATTATAGCCGGGCAAAAGTATTTGTCAAGGGCTTGTCTAGCTCTTTTTTGCAACAAAAGTTGCGGTTTTGCGTATACCATCATGTCAGTATTCATTTTGAGATGGAGGTTTGCCATGCGTACGAGTCGTTTCTTTTGGGGAGTGGTGCTGGTGTTGGCGGGCAGCATTCTGGTTTTGCAAAACTTGGGCGTTTTGCCCGGCTCCTTTTGGGGGGTGTTTTGGCCGCTGATGTTCATTTTGTTTGGCGGGTGGATTTTGATTGGCCCAACCTTGCGCAAGCGCGAGTGGCAGAGCGAAACGGCGGCTTTGCCTTTGCAGGGAGTGACTGAGGCGACGATTGAGGTGCATCATGGCGCTGGGCGGTTGTTTGTGGATGGACAGGCGGAACCGGGCTATTTGTTCTCCGGTAGCTTTGCCGGTGGCGTGCGTCAGGAGGAACAGCGCGACGGCAATCGCCTGCGGCTCAAGCTGCGCCCTGCGGAAGAGATGTGGGGGCCGTGGGTAGGCGATTCTGGCGGGATGAACTGGAATTTGGGCCTGACGCGAGAAATTCCGCTGCGCCTGGCCTTTAAGACCGGTGCGGGTGAAAATACGCTCAACCTTGAGACGTTGAACGTGGAAGATTTGCAGATTGAGACGGGCGCCTCTTCATCAGAGGTGACGCTCTCGGCGCAGGCTGCTTTTTGCCGGGTTTCGATCAAAGCCGGGGCGGCCTCGATGCAGGTACGTGTGCCCGAAGGTGTGGCGGCTTCCATCCGCCTGACCGGTGGCCTGATGAGCAGTGATATTAACCCGGCGCGCTTCCCCAATGTGGGCGGCGAATATCGTTCGCTGGATTATGATACGGCGGAGCGGCGTGTAGAAATTCATATCGAAGCCGGTGCCGGTTCGATTGCAGTCATCTAAGCACAAACAAGGAGAAGAGAAGATGAAAAATGAGTATCCCTGGCGTTTGATTTTGGGCATTGGCCTGGTGTTGGTCGGTGGATTGGCGTTGTTGCAGTCTTTGGGTCTGGGGCGCTTGGGCGATTGGGCCTGGACCGTGTTGTTTGGCATGGGCGGGCTGGCGTTTTTGATGGTGACGTTGCGTGACCGGCGTGCCTGGTGGGGGCTGATCCCCGGGTTAGCGCTGTTGGGCATTGGCGGCGAAATCTTTGTTTCCACTTTGCCAGCTTCGCTGGAACGCATTTTGAGCGGTGTGGTGTTTGTCGCCTTCCTTTCAGCATCCTTTTGGCTGATTTACCTGCTCAACCCGCGCAATTGGTGGGCCATCATCCCCGGCGGCACATTGGCGACCATCTCGCTGGTGGCGGCGCTGAGTAATTTGAACGGCGGCCTGGAAACCGGCGGCATTTTCATGATGGGCCTGGGCATCACCTTTGGCCTGGTGGCCTTGCTGACCCGGCAGCAGCAATATTCCATGCGTTGGGCCTGGATTCCAGCAGCGATTTTGTTCTCGCTGGGGTTGCTGATCTTTTTTGCCGCGCTCGACCTGACCGGTTATATCTTTGGCGTGGCGCTGATTGCAGTCGGCGGTTACCTGGCGTATCAGTCGTTGAAGAAGTGAATGGTTGGACAAGGGAATGAACCATGAGTGTGCAAATGGATTCTGAACAAGACGTTTCAAACCGCTCGCATCGGCCTGGGCTGTTTTGGCCGTTGTTGTTGGTGAGCATTGGGATAGTGTTTTTGCTTTCCAACCTGGGGTTGTGGCACGGCAACGTGTGGAATTTGCTCGCGACCTGGTGGCCGGCAATCTTTATCATCGGTGCGTTGGATGATGTGCTGCGTGGCAAGAACTGGGCTGGTGCGGTGATCATTGTTGCTTTGGGCGTAGTGTTGTTGTTGGGCAATTTGGGCTATTTGCGTTGGACGGCATTGGGGTTGCTTGCCCGCTTGTGGCCGGCTTTCTTGTTGGCGGCGGGGCTAGATTTGCTCTTCTCGCGCGAGCGCTCATTGTGGATGCGTCTGGCAGGGGTGGGGGTAGCACTGCTGATTGTGGCCGGGCTGGCCTGGACAGCTTTTGGCGGCTTTGGGGGAGCGCTTGAGCGGCGCAGCTTCTCGCAGCCTTTATTGGGCGCAGAATCAGCTGTGGTTGAGCTGAATATGGCGGTCGGCCCTATGTTCATTTCGGCAGGGGCTGAAGATGAACCGTTGTTGGCTGGCAGCTATGCGGTGGGGCGCGGCGAAACCTGGAATGAGACGCGTACCGATCGCGATGGGGTGGCGTATTACACCCTGAGCAATGGGGCAACAACGGTCACCGTGCCAGGGGGGCTTAGCCGCTCGCCGCGGTTGGAGCTGATGCTGAGCCCGGCGCTGCCTTTGAATTTGAAGATTGATATTGCTTTGCAGGAAGGCGAGTTGGACCTGCGCGGTTTGCAGGTGCAAGAACTGAAGATCCGGCAGGCGGTAGGTTCCACGCGCTTGATTTTGCCCAACGCACCCTTACGCGGTCAAATTGATAGCGCCGTGGGACGGCTGGAATTGGATTTGCCGGAGGACGCCTCGGTGCGTATTCATTATGATGGGCTGCCGGTTGTCATTCTGCCGGAAGGGTATGAGCGGCAGGGCAATCTCATCCGTTCAGGCAGTGGCTCGCCACAAATTGACCTGGATATTTCGCAAGCCATTGGCATTTTGGTCATTCGCTAAGACGACGGGAACTTTTTGCAAATCTTGAGCGTCTGGATAGCAACCTAGCTTTTCAAAACAAACACACACAAGGAGTTCAAGATGAGCAAGAAGTTTTCTGTATTGTTGGTTGCAGTGTTGTTGGTGAGCCTGTTGGCTGCCTGTGGACCAATTGCCCCGGCTGCTCAGCCGCCTGTGCGACAAATCAATGTTAGTGGTTCGGGCAAGGTGTATGTGGTGCCGGATGTGGCCTATATCAATATCGGCGTGCATACCGAAGCGGATACGGTTACCGAAGCATTGAGCAAGAACAACGAACAGGCGCAAGCAATTGCCGACGCGTTGAAGGGGATGGGCGTGGATGCCAAAGACATTCAAACAACGGCTTTCAACGTCTATCCACAGCAGGAATATGGCATGGATGGCACAATTGTGCGGCGTTACTTCTCGGTGGATAACACGCTGTATGTGAAGGTGCGCGACCTGCAGAACCTGGGCAAGCTGCTCGACACGGTGGTGCGCAGCGGCGCCAACACGATCAATGGCATTTCGTTTGATGTGCTCGACCGTGCAGCTGCTGAGAAGGAAGCCCGCGCCCTGGCAATTGCAGATGCACGTGCCAAGGCTGAAGAGATTGCCGCGGCGGCTGGTTTGACCCTGGGCGAGATTCAGACGCTGAACGTGTATGCCTCGGGTGGCCCGATGCCCTACTATGATGCCAAGGGCGGGGCGATGGCCGCGCAAATGGAAGTGCCTATCGCAGCCGGACAGATGGTGATTACGGCCGACGCCAACATCACCTATTCGATCAAGTAATCGGTGCGGATTGTTGGTTCCCTGGCCAACACAAGCATTTCCCCTCCACACAACTTGTGGAGGGGAAATTTTTTTAGTATTCCAGTGCGCTGATTTGCGATAGTTTGCTGATGCGGTGGGTGGAGATGATGCGCCGGACAGTGCCGGTCAGGCCGCGCATCACCAGGCTTTCGGTGCGGGCGCCGTCGCGGAAATATTCAACGCCGTGCAGCAGGTCGCCATTGGTGATGCCGGTAGCGGCAAAGAAAACATCTTCGGAGGAGACCAGGTCGTTGATTGTCAGGACACGACTCGGGTCGTAGCCAAGCTCGCGGCCTTTGTCAATTTCTTCCTGATTGCGCGGCCACAGCTTGCCCTCGATGGCGCCGCCGGTGCAGCGCATGGCGGTGGCCGCTAGCACGCCTTCGGGCGTGCCGCCAATGCCCATCAATACGTCAATGCCGGTTTCGGGGATGGCCGTCATCAGCGCCGCGGCAACATCGCCATCGGGGATGAGGCGGATGCGGGCGCCGGCTTTGCGCACCTCGTTGATCAGCGCTTCGTGGCGTGGGCGGTCGAGGATGACAACCGTCAGGTCATTGACGTTGGCGCCTTTGGCGCGAGCAATGCGGCGCAAGTTTTCAGCGGGGGGGGCTTCGATGTCAATCACATCTCTGGCTTCTGGGCCGACGGCAATTTTGTTCATGTACATGAACGGGCCGGGGTTGAACATGGAGCCACGCGGTGCCAGGGCGACGGTGGCGATGGAATTGTTCAGCCCCAAAGCCAATGGGCGGGTGCCATCAATTGGGTCAACGGCAATATCCACTTGTGGGGGTTGACCGGTGCCGAGGTGTTCACCGTTGTAGAGCATGGGGGCACTGTCCTTTTCACCCTCGCCGATGACAATGACGCCATCCATTTCAATGGTGTTGAGCATCAACCTCATGCCATCAACTGCGGCTTTGTCGGCGGCGATTTTGTCGCCGCGGCCCATGTAGCGCGCCGCTCCCAGTGCGGCCGCTTCGGTTACACGAACGAGTTCCAAAGCCAGGTTGCGAGTTGGTTTGGTGTCAATCATAAAAGTTCCTCCTCCTGAAAAGCAAAGGCGAAAAAAAACAGTCCGCACGCGCGGACTGTTACAAACCGAACCAGAGCACCAGAAAATAGCCGAGGAAGCCGGCCCATAACCACGAGTCAATTCGGTCGAACATGCCGCCATGGCCGGGCAGCAGGCGGCCCGAATCTTTGACCTGGAAGGAGCGCTTGAGCATACTTTCGCCCAGGTCACCCAGCGGGGTTAGCAGGCCAAGCAGCGCGCCAAAGCCCAGCCCCAGGGCGGGGGTGATGGCAGGGCAGAAGCGTTGCCAAAACAGGGCCAGCACAAGCCCGCCTACCATGGCGCTTGCCACCCCGCCAAAGTACCCTTCCCAGGTCTTTTTGGGGCTGAGGCGCGCCGCCAGGGCATGTTTGCCAAACGCTCGCCCGATGAAATAGGCGCCGCTATCGCCAATGGCGACGATGGGCACAACCAGCAAGAGCCACCATTGCCCCTCTGGCAGTTGGCGCAGCGAAAGCAGGTAACCGCCCACCCAGCCCAGGTAAAGCAGCCCGCCCAGGCCAATGACAAAATCGAGGGCGGCGCTTTCGGTGCCGCGCTCGTAGGCAATCAGGTGTAGCGTCATTGAGACCAGGGTGAACAGGCCCAATAGGCCGGCGCTGATTGTTAGGCCAAAAGCGGCGCGGCTGAGGATGAGCAACGCAACACCAATGGTCAGCAGCGGGCGCGAGGGGGCATAGCCGCCGGTCTGAAAGATGTGCGCATATTCCCAGGCGGAGATGGAGAGAACTACTGTTAAATAGGCCGTGAAGGCCCATCCGCCCAGGAAGACGAACAGCACGCTGACAATCAGCAGCGCCAACGCCACCAACACGCGTTCACGCAGCATCAGGCTTTGCCTCACATTCCGAAAGTCGGCCAAAGCGCCGATCGCGGCGTTCGTAGTCTTGCAGGGCTTTGTATAACTCCAGGCGGCCAAAATCGGGCCATAGCACCGGGGTGACATACCATTCAGAATAGGCAGCCTGCCAGATGAGGAAGTTGCTAATGCGCATCTCGCCGGAGGTACGGATGATGAGATCCGGGTCTGGAATGCCGGCGGTGAAGAGCGAATCGCTAATCAGTTGTTCGCTGATGGCTTCTGGTGGGGTTTGGGCTTCCAACAGGTGGCGCACGGCGCAGACGATTTCATCCCGTCCGCCATAGTTCCAGGCGATGCATAGAATCAGGCGTTGATTGTTGCGGGTCAGTTCTTGGGCGTTGCGCACTTTTTCGGCCAGGCCTTGCGGCAGACGTTCAATGCGGCCAATGTGGCGAAGCTGCACCCCTTCTTGATGCAGTTCTGTCAATTCTTTATCAATCACTTCTTCCAGAATGTGCATCAGCCCCTCGACCTCGTCGTTGGGACGGCCCCAGTTTTCCGTGGAGAAGGCATAAATCGTTAGATAGGAAACGCCAAATTCCACACAGGCGCGAATGACGTTGCGTAAGTTTTCGGTGCCGGCACGGTGACCTGCCAGGCGTGGCAGGCCGCGCGCCGCTGCCCAGCGTCCGTTACCATCCATGATGATGGCAATGTGCCGGGGAACTTTTTTCAGCGCCGGCAATGGGGTGGAGGGGATTGCTTCACTCATGAGCGTTGTTTAGACCTCCATGATTTCTTTGGATTTGCGTTCGCCAATGGCATCAACTTGTTGGATCATGCGGTCGGTGAGCTTTTGCAGTTCTTCTTCACCTTTCTTGAGGTCGTCTTCTGAGATGAGTTTTTCATGCTCAAATTCGCGCAAGTCTTTGATGATGTCGCGGCGCACATTGCGCACGGCGACGCGCGTCTCTTCCAGACGGTTGTTGACGACCTTGACCAGTTCGCGGCGGCGCTCTTCGGTCAGTGGCGGCAGGTTGAGGCGGATGGATTTGCCATCGTTGTTGGGCGTCAGTCCCAGTTCGGAGGCCAGGATGGCGCGTTCAATGGCGCGCAAGGTGGTTGGGTCGAATGGGCGGATGAGCAGGGCGCGCGGTTCGGGGACGCTGATGGAGGCAAGTTGCATTAAGGGAGTTGGGGCGCCATAGTATTCGACGGGGATTTTTTCCACCAGGGCTGGGCTAGCACGCCCGGTGCGAATGCTGGCAAGATCTCCTTCCAATGCATCCAGAGCGCCTTTCATGCGCAGTTCAGCTTCTTTGATTGTGTCTTTGATCACGATTTCCTCCTTGAGAACAATCGTTTTTATGGAGTGTGGATTTTCCTTAAGGATACCCTAAAATGACGAAAAATGCTACTCTGCTTCTGGTAGAATCAGGGCGAATTTTTGGGTCTGGAGAAGGATATGTCTACGGATTGGTTAATTGTGCCGGTTGCTTATTTGGGCGTGGTTGCGGGGGCTGTTTCGGGGGTGATGGAGGCGCGCCGTAAAAAGATGGATGTGGTTGGCGCCTGTGTGATTGGACTGATTACCGCGCTTGGTGGCGGAACGGTGCGCGATGTGTTGCTGGGTCGTATGCCGGTCTTTTGGGTGTTGGAACCTTCGTATGCCTGGTGGGCGTTTTTGGTGGCGTTGGTGACGTTTTACTCAACGGGCCTGTTGGTGTTGACGTCGCGCTCGATTTTGGTGCCAGATGCGCTGGGGTTGGGCGTGTTTAGCATTGTTGGCGCAAGCTATGGCATTCAAATGCAAGATTCGTTGCTGATTGCGGCGTTGATGGGCGTGATAACCGGGGTGTTTGGCGGCATTTTGCGAGATGTGTTGTGTGCACAGATTCCGGTGGTGTTTGCCCGCAGCACGCAGCTTTATGCGACTTGTTCGTTCGTTGGGGCGTGGGTGTATCTGATTTTGCTGCGTTGGAATGTGATGGCATCGGTGGCAACCCTGATTGGCATCTTTGTTGTGGTTGTCATGCGCCTGATGGCCGTGCGGCTTAACTGGCGCTTGCCTGATCCCGAAGACTGAATAACGGAAAAATAGGCTTGTAGTCGGTCTGGTTTTGCGTCTTGGGGCCGATGTGTGTGCTGCCCTTTGTTGTTATGATGAGGAAAATCTCATCAATGGATAAAGGGCAAAATGAAATACAAAATTTTTTCTGTGGCAATGGTGTTGGTGCTGATTCTGATCAGCGGTTGTGCGTCCATTCAAAGTGCGCAACAGGCGATGAAGTTTGAAACAGCCCCTGCAGAAAAAGGCGACCTTTCGGCGTTTGTGGTTGCCAATGGTGTGGTGCGTCCGGCACGTCAGGCTTCGCTGAGTTGGTCGGTGGGCGGGCGCGCCGAGGTGGCCGACCTGACGATTGGCGATGCTGTCCGCCAAGACCAGGAATTGGCGCGCATTGCGCCGGATTGTTTGCCGCAAAGTTTGGTGCTGGCTCAGGTGGATGTGTATCAGGCGCAGCAACAGCTTGATGCATTGCTCAACAACGAGGTTAACCGGGCACAGGCACAGCTAAATATGGTGCAGGCGCAAAGCGCACTGGAAAAAGCCGAACGCAAGCGCCGTCAATTTGGTAATGGACAGCGTCAGGTGGCGCAGCTGACCCTGGATAGCGCACAGGCGGATGTGGTTTTGGCCGAAGAGGCGGTGGCCAACGCACAGCGCTTCTTCGATATGGTGGATGACCGCCCGGCCAGTGACCCGCAACGCGCCACCGCTCAGCAGCAGCTTGCGCAGGCTATTCAGCAGCGCAACCTGGCACAAGCCAACCTTTCTTATCTCACCAGCGCGCCAAGCAGCAGCGAGGTGGCCCTGGCCGATGCAGAGCTTGCGCTGGCGCAGGCGCAACTGCTTGAGGCGCAGCGCGCCTATGAACGCATCAAAGACGGCGCACCGGCAGATGAGTTGGCCGCAGCACAGGCGCGCTTGCAAGCTGCACAGATGACGCTTGAGCAACAATTCCTGCTGGCTCCATTTGATGGTGTGATTACGGATCGGCGCGTGGAAGACGATGATTGGGTGACGCCGGGTAGCCTGGCATTTCAGCTGGAGGATCGTTCTCATTGGTTTGTGGATGTTGCCATCTCAGAGATAGACATCAACTTTATTGAGAAGGGCACAGCGGTGCAGTTAAGTTTTGATGCCGTGCCGGGGCGCGAGTATCAGGGTGAGGTGGTGCAGGTTGGCCTGAGCGGCGAACGCGCCCAAGGCGTGGTCAATTATCCGGTGGTGATTGAAGTTCTCAATCCTGATTCGTCCATTCGGTCGGGAATGACGGTGCTGGTGCGCATTCAGACCCAACACGTTCAGGATGTTCTGCTGGTGCCCAACAGCGCCGTGCGCATTTTGGATGGCGAGCGGGTTGTGTTCGTTCAGCGTGGGGCGGGGCTGCCGCAGCCGGTCAAAATTCAGTTGGGCATCTCTTCTGAAACGCACAGTCAGGTGCTGAGCGGTGATTTGCAGGTTGGGGATGCGATTGTGTTGAACCCCGATTCGCTGATGCAAATGCAAAATGGTGCCTCGGTTGGTGTGGTTAGCAATGGAGGGTGAGATGCAGGCAAGCACAACCAATGATTGGGTCGTGGCCGGTGAGAATTTGACCAAAATTTACCCGATGGGCAAGTGGCAGGTGCACGCTTTGAACGGCGTCTCATTGCGGATTGCAGCCGGTGAGGTGGTGGCCATCATGGGGCCGAGTGGGTCGGGCAAGTCTACGCTGATGAATATCCTTGGCTGTTTGGATCGGCCTAGCAGCGGTAGCTATTTTTTGGATGGTGAGCTGGTCTCCAGTTTGCGGGATGATGCCCTGGCGCGTATTCGTGGGCGCAAGGTGGGCTTTGTCTTCCAGAGCTTTAACCTGCTGCCGCGCATTTCGGCCCTGGAGAATGTGGAATTGCCAATGCGCTATGTGGGCAATGGTGGCCGGGCGCGCCGGCAACGCGCTCAGGCAGCGTTGGAGGCGGTGGGCTTGGGCGATCGCTTGCATCACAAGCCAACGGAGCTTTCGGGGGGGCAACAACAACGTGTGGCGATTGCTCGCGCCCTTGTCAACGACCCGGCAATTATTTTGGCGGATGAGCCAACCGGTGCGTTGGATACCCGTTCGGGGCGCGAGATTCTCGACCTGCTTTTGCAGCTCAACCGCGAACGCGGTACGACGATCATTCTGGTCACGCATGACCCGACGGTGGCGGGGCGTGCACAACGCATCATTACGATGTGTGATGGAAAAGTGGAAGGAGCTGTGGCATGAACCTGGCACAGGCATTGATTGAAGCACTGCGCAGCCTGACGGTCAACAAGCTGCGTTCGGCGCTGACGATTTTGGGAATTGTCATTGGTGTTGCGGCGGTTATCGCCATGATTTCGCTTGGACGTGGCTTGCAGGCTTCCGTCAGCGAACAGCTATCTGGGGTGGGCTCAACAACTTTGGTGGTTTTTTCTGCGCCCGACCCCGGAATTCGCTTCCCCAAGCCGTTGACGATGGGCGATGTGCGGGCGCTTTCCGATCCGTTGCAGGCACCGGATGTTTTGGCGGTGGCCGCACAAACGATCGGCTCGGCTACTTTTAGCTTTGGCAGCAAGACGCAAACGCAAAACTTTTATGGCGTGACGGCCAATTATTTCTCAATCAATAACCTCAAACTGGCTGAAGGCGAGGCGTTGAAAGAAGAACATATTTTGGGGCAAAGTGCGGTGGTGGTGTTGGGGCCGCGCCTGGCCAAATCTCTGTTTGGGCGTCAGACGGGCCTGGTGGGTGAGATGGTGCACATTGAAGGGCAGCCCTTCCGTGTGATTGGGGTGCTGAAACCGGCCGGCAATAGCATCTCCTTCACCGATACGGACAATGCGGCCCTGTTGCCGATTTCGCTGGTGCACGCCCGCTCGGTGCGCTCACCGCGCGACACGGTAGATTTTGTCACCGTTCAGGTGCGCAGTGCCGGGCGCGTCAAACAGGCAACCGAGCAGGTGCGTCAGGTTCTGCGCGTGCGTCATCAGACGCCGGTTGGCATGAACGACGTGAACGTCTTTGTCCCGCAAGATATGTTGAATGCCATTAATCAGATTATGGTGGCGCTGACGGTCTTTTTGGGCGGGATTGCGGCGATTTCGCTGTTGGTGGGTGGAATTGGCATCATGAACATCATGCTGGTTTCGGTCACCGAGCGCACGCGTGAAATTGGCCTGCGCAAGGCGTTGGGTGCCCGGCGGGGCGATATCTTGCTACAATTTTTGGCCGAGGCGGCAACGTTGAGCCTAATGGGCGGGGTGCTGGGAATTGTGCTGGGCTGGCTGATTGGGGTTGTCTTCGGTTACTTTGCCAAGGCGAGTGGAACCACGCTCGTGCCGCAGATTGGTCTGGACGCGGTGTTGATCGCAACCCTGTTTTCCTCCGCCATTGGCTTGTTCTTTGGCTTTTACCCGGCCAACCGGGCGGCGCGCTTGCAACCTGTGGAGGCGCTGCGGTATGAATGAGCGGAGCAAAATCACGGGGCGTCGGGCACGGTCGCTTTTTTCAAAGGCGGTATAATCATAGCATGGTCAGACGACTCTTGTCTCCTTTTCGACGGCTGCAATGGAAGCTGGCTTTTAGCTACATGGTCACAACAGTGGCGGTGCTGACGTTGTTGCTGGCAATATTGATGTTTTTCAGCACGCAGATGATTTTTTCTCTTCCGCAATATGGCGCTTTGATTCTCAAAGCGTTGCAGGAAGATGTTCAACAACTAGCTCCAGCGCTTTCTGCGCAACCTCCTGATCGGGCCGCATTGCAAGATTGGCTTGATCAGGCATATCAGGGCGAAGGGTTGCAAATTGGCGCATCACGGCCGGATAGTGGAATTAGCTTTGGCGGTTTTGTTGGTTCGGATAGCCTTGGGCTGATTACCGATCGCAAAGGGCAGGTTTTGGTCAGCACGACCCCTGCTGTTGCGTTGGATGAGACTGAGCAAGCTCTGCTGACCAATGCGTTGAGTGGCGCGGCGGAGGAAGCTGATTTGCTCCGCTTGCAGACATCCGCCATCACAGTGGCCGCGCCTGTCTTCGATGGGAATCATCAGGTCGTGGGTGCGGTTTTGATTTCCGCTCACCGCCCAAGCACGTGGGAGGTGGTGCGGGTGGTGGCACAGGCATTGCTTTCCAGCGCTTTGTTTTTGGGGGTGCTGGCCGGGATGATTGGGATTGTGTTTGGTCTGTTGGTGGCGCGTGGGCTTACGCAACGTTTGCGCGCCATCACGCGCGTGACGACGGCATGGGGAAGTGGCGATTTCTCGGTGCGCATTCAAGACCGCAGCGGTGATGAAATTGGCCTGTTGGCGGCGGATTTGAACCGCATGGCCGATGATTGGCAAACGCTGATGCAAACCCGTCAGGAACTGGCTATGCTCGAAGAGCGAAACCGCCTGGCGCGTGACTTGCATGATAGCGTCAAGCAGGAGGTGTTTGCCATCAGTATGAATTTGGGCGCGGCGCAAACCCTTTGGGATCAGGACCCGCAAGCAGCCCGTCAGCAGGTGGATGCAGCTGCGGGGCTGGCGCGCCAATCGCGTCAGGAGTTGACTGGCCTGATTCAGACACTCCGACCGGTGCAGTTGAAGGAACGCAATTTGCTACAGGGGCTGCATGAGTTTTTATCGGATTGGGAACGCAGTCAGGGGATTCATGTCTTGCTCAAGCTGCCGGATGCGCTGAGCTTGCCGGCGGAGGCGGAACAGGCTATCTTTCGTGTGGTGCAAGAGGCTTTTGCCAACGTGGCCCGGCATAGCCATGCGAGCGCGGTGAGCTTAGAATTGCGCCTGGAGCCGGGGGGGCTGCGCTTGTTGATTTCGGATAATGGCAAAGGCTTTGATGTGCAAGGGGTGCGGTATGGGTTGGGCTTGCCTTCAATGCGGGAACGTCTTCAGGCCTTGGGTGGCACGTTGCGCATTGAAAGCGATGCAGCGGGGACGCGCCTGGAAGGATGGCTGCCGTTGGAGGGGCAGGGATGAGCGCAAAAATCACGGTGTTGTTGGTGGATGATCACGCGATTGTGCGCGCCGGTGTGCGTGCCTATCTGAACGCACAGCCCGACCTTGAGGTGGTAGGCGAGGCGGCTTCGGGGGTTGAGGCGCTGCAGCTCGTCGTAGAACTGGCCCCGGATGTGGCCTTGATGGACCTGGTGATGCCAGAGATGGATGGGGTGGAGGCAACCTGGCGGCTGCGGCGCGTGAGCCCGCGCACGCAGGTGGTGGTGTTGACCTCGTTTCATGAGGATGAGCAAATTTTCCCGGCGATTAAGGCCGGGGCTTTGTCGTACTTGTTGAAGGATATTGACCCGCAAGATCTGGCTGAGGCAATTCGGGCGGCGGCACGCGGCGAGGCGGTGTTGCACCCCAGTGTGGCAGCACGGATCGTGCGTGAGTTGCGCGACGGCAGTGACCGATCCAATCCGTATGCTGAGCTGAGCGGGCGTGAACAAGAGGTGTTGCGTCTGGTGGCGGAGGGCTTGAACAACGCCGAAATTGCCGAGCGCCTGGTGCTGAGCGAGAAAACGGTCAAGGCACATGTCAGCAACATCCTCAGCAAGCTGCATCTGGCAGACCGTACACAGGCGGCCGTGTTCGCCTGGCGGCAAGGGTTGATGAAACGCGAGGATTCATGAACGAAGCTCATTTGCAAATGGCCCGACGGCAGTTGGTGCGTTTTGGGTGTGCGGCGCTGGTGCTGGCAATGACGGTTGTGATTCTGACCTGGCTGATTAGCGGCGACCTGGAGGGGGAAACGGTGTTGGTCGGCGCGATCTTTGCCTTGCTGTTGGGTGGGCTGGCAATTTTGGCTGGGCCGCGCCCGCGCCTGGCGTTGGGTCTGTTGGCAGCACTGCTTGGCTTGTTGGTGACGGCGGATGTGTTTGCCTATGGCCTGGGTGAGATTGGCAGTGTGGCCTATTTGTTGCCGGTGCTGTTGATGGCTTGCGGCCTTGGCTTTTGGCCCGGGTTGGCAGCAGCTGCGTTGGCCTCAGCCCTGGTTTGGCTGGCAGCTTTGGGCGCAGCGCAGGGTTGGTTGCAGCCTTTCACGCCTTATCAGCTGTCGCATTTGACTTTCAATGCGCCGGTTCTCATGGTTGTTTTCTTCCTGTGTGCGTTTTTGGTTGGCTTTTGGCAAAGGGCGTTGAATCGGGCCGTATCTGTACCGTCGGCTTCAACATCTGACGTTGAGCGGGCGTGAATGGAAACGTGTGTGACAAAACGATGCGTTTTTTGAAAAGCCTTGAAAAACGCCTGAAATCGCGTATAATCATAAGCAATTCCTTGCCTGAGGAAGGTGTGCGTGTTCCCTTTGCAGAGAGTCGGCGGTGGGTGCGAGCCGACAGGCAAGCGTACACTTCCGCCTCAGCGCCCAAGAAAGCTTGGGCAGGCAGCCTCTGCAGGATCGCTTGCGATGTAAGGAGGCCGGCGCAAACCGTTATCCCATCAATAAGGCAGCTGCATTCAGCGCGCTGCAAAAGCAGGTGGCACCACGAGCCTTCCCCCCTCGTCCTGCACAGGCGTGGGGGCATTCTTTTGGATGGGGCAGGCATTTTGCCCAATTCGTGGACAAGGAGGAAGAGCCATGTTTGATATCAATTTGTTGCGTGAACAGCCTGAGCTGGTCCGTCAGGCATTGCAGAACCGGCAGATGGATGCTGGTGTGGTGGATGAGGTGCTGGCGCTGGATGCAGAGCGCCGCTCTTTGATTGGACAGGTGGAGGCGCTCAAGGCTGAACGCAACGCCGTCTCGCGCGAAATTGGCAAGATGAAAGACCCCGCCGAACGGCAGGCGAAGATTGAGGCAATGCGCATTGTTGGCGAGCAGATTGCCGCGCTGGATGAACGCGTGCGCGTGGTCGAAGAAAATCAACAAAGCCTGGTTGCGGGCATTCCCAACTTGCCAGACCCGCAAACGCCTTATGGCAAGGGGGAGCACGAAAATCAGGTGCTGCGCACCGTTGGTGAGCAACCGGCTTTTGACTTTGCACCGCAGCCGCACTGGGATTTGGGCCCGCGTTTGAGGATTATTGACTTTGAGCGCGGGGTTAAGATTACTGGCTCACGTTTTTACGTGCTGAGCGGGGCAGGGGCGCGCTTGCAACGGGCGCTGATCGCCTGGATGCTGGATTTGCATATCCGGCAAGGCTATGTGGAAAAGTACACGCCGTTTATGGTGCGGGCGGCAACGCTGTTTGCTTCGGGCCAATTGCCCAAATTTGCCGATAATCTTTATCACGACGCCGAAGAAGATTTTTGGATGGTGCCGACCGCGGAGGTGCCGCTGACGGGGCTACACATGGAAGAGATTCTGGACGAGGGCGCCTTGCCGCTGCGCTATACGGCCTACACACCGTGTTTTCGACGGGAGAAGATGAGCGCCGGGCGCGATGTACGCGGCATCAAACGCGGCCATCAGTTTGACAAGGTGGAAATGTACATCTTCTGCCGCCCGGAAGATTCGCAACGCGAGTTGGAAAAGATGTTGGCCGATGCCGAGGCAACGGTCGCCGGGTTGGGGCTGACCTACCGTGTGGTGCAACTCTGCACGGGTGATTTGGGCTTCAATGCCCGCATTACCTATGATATTGAGGTCTGGGCGCCGGGGTGTGGCGAATGGCTGGAAGTTTCATCGGTTTCGAATGTGGGTGATTTTCAGGCGCGCCGGGCGGGCATCAAATATCGTCCGGCGGAAGGCGGCAAGCCGCGCCTGGTGCATACGTTGAACGGCTCGGGCCTGGGCATGCCGCGCACCCTGATTGCGGTGCTGGAGAATTATCAGCAGGCGGATGGCTCAATTGTTGTGCCCGAGGTGTTGCGCCCCTGGATGGGCGGTGTGGAACGGATTGAGCCGTAAGGGAGCAAAACATGAATGAAACCGCGCTGACGGTCTTTCGGCTGGTGATTTTGGCGGTGATGTTTGTCGGCTTGTTGAGCCTGGCGTTCATCATTGTGCCGGGGTTGACCATCATTTGGGTGGCCGGGTTGGTATACGGCTTGGTGAATGGCTTCACAATTTGGAGCGGCATTCTCTTTGCGGTGATGACGGTGCTGATGGTGGTGGGGAACCTGGCCGATAACTATATGATGGGCGCGAGTGCACGGCAGCGTGGGGCGAGCTGGCTGGCCATTGGCGTGGCGCTGTTGGGCGGGCTGATCGGCACGCTGGTTTGGCCGCCGCTAGGAGGCCTGTTGCTGGCAATGGTTGGCTTGTTTGTGGTTGAGTGGATCCGTCTGCGCGATTGGCGCAAGGCCTGGGATTCAACCCGCAGTATGCTGATTGGCTGTGGCTGGGCAGGGGTGGTGCGGTTTGCCATCGGCCTGGTGATGATTGGCCTCTACGCGGTTTGGGCATTCTTGCTCTGATGCGATGAAAAGACACACCCCGGCGCAAAACCGGGGTGTGTTGTTTGATGAGGATGGCGGGGGGCTTAGTCGTCGTGCGATAGGTAGGCTTCGAGCATGATCAGGTTGCGTTCGCCAGCCTGTTGCACAATCTTGAGCAGGTTTTCCATGGTGGTGATTTCTTCCAGCTGTTCGGTGACGAACCAACGCAAGAAATCCTGGCCCAGGTAATCTTTTTGTTCAACGGCAATATCCATCAGGGCGTTGATGCGACGGGTCACTTCCCATTCCCAATCCAATGACAGCTGCACGGCTTCTTCCACCGAGGCAAATTTGGTCTTGGGGGCGGGGATGCTCTGCAGGGTAACTTCACCGCCTGTTTCGGCCAGATAGTGCAGGAATTTATAGGCGTGTTGGCGTTCTTCATCGGATTGTTTGTAGAACATGGCAGCCAGTTTCTTGAGCGCCAGACTTTCGAAATAGGTGGCAATTTGTGCATATTGCTGAGAAGCAATCATTTCATGCGTGATTTGATCATTGATGGCCGCAGCCAATTCTTTGCTGATTAACATGGGGTTCCTCCGTAGAAAATTTTGATCGAACTGATCGTATTATAGCAAACTGGAGTGGGCTGTGCAAATTTTGTATCACCTTTTTGTCACGACTTGTTGCGGGCGGCCAACGCCAGGTAAAGCGCAACCGAACCGGCGACCGCGGCATTGAGCGATTCGATTTGGCCGCGCATGGGCAGGCGCACCAACACATCGCAGGAGCGCGCTACCAGCGTGCGCATCCCCTGCCCTTCGCTGCCGACGACCAATGCCAACGGGCCATCGAGGCGCACGTGTTCGATGGGCTGTGAGGCAGGGCCGCCATCCAGCCCGACGATCCACGCGTCGGCTTTTTTCAGTTCGGCTAGCGCTTGGGCCAGGTTGAGCGGGGCGATGAGCATGTGTTCGCTGGCCCCGGCAGAGGCATGAACGACGGATGGGGTGACGCCGGCGGCGCGCGCCAGTGGAATCAGCACCCCGTGCACTCCAACCGCTTCGGCGGTGCGCAGCAACGTGCCGAGGTTTTGTGGATTTTGTAACGCATCCAACACCAGCACGAAGAGGGCTTCTTGCCGCTCTTTGGCACGCGCACGAATGGCGTACAGGTCGCTGTAGGGGTAGTCGCTGACCTGAATGGCAACGCCCTGATGGCTTTCGGACGCGCTGCCTTCACTACGTGCGCCGCTCAGGCTGTCCAGTTGCGGGCGCGGCACGCGCTCGGGGCGCAGCTTGCGCTGTTCCGCCAGGTGCAAAATCTCGCGCAGACGGGGGGTTTCTTCAACGCCATTGGCAATCAGCAGGCGAAACGGTTGGCGCCTGTTGGCGCGCAATACCTCATAGACCGGGTTGCGTCCGGTAATCCATTCTTTCATGCGCTTTTTTCCATAATTTCATACACCCCGGCGCAATAAGAAATTTGCTCATAGCGAGCAAGCAGCCCATGGGTGTGTAAGGCCGGCAGCATTTCGCTCGCCGTCCAATACAGTTCTTCATCCCAATCTTCTCCGGCTTGCTGACGGGCGGTTTGCCAACCGGCTCGGTCGGGGAAGCTGATATCGGCGATGATCAATTTGCCGTTGGGTTGCAGGTGTTGTTGGACGAGGGTGACGATCAGGGCTTGTTTTTGCTCATCGGGGAAGTGATGGAAGACATAGCTTGAGACGATGCGGTCAAACCGACGGTTGAGTGCCGCTGGCCAGGGGGTGTTCAGGTCGTGTTGCACAAGCTGAGCTTCGGGCAGGCGGGTGCGCGCCTGCGCAAGCATGGCAGGGGAGAAGTCGGTGGCCCACAGTGAACAACCAAGCCTGGCAAAGCGCAACGCAAGCAGGCCGGTGCCGGTGCCAAGATCGAGCACCGATTGACCGGCCTGAGCAGCTGCAAGGCGGACAACTGCGTCGAGCGCCTCATTATAGCCCGTGAAGGGAAAGCGCTGATTGTGCGCGATGCTGAGATCGTAGGTTGCTGCCCAGGCATCAAATTCGGCGGCGGGGAAGCGCTCGCTCATGCGGGTTAGCTCCAGCGCCAGGTGGAACCTTCTTTGCTATCTTCGATGGTGACGCCGAGTTCTTTCAGTCGGTCGCGGATGCGATCGGAAAGCGCCCATAGCTTTTGTTTGCGCAGCTCAAGGCGTACTTCGAGCAATAAGTCAATCAAGGCGGCGCTTTGCCCACCTTGTTCTTTTTCGGTTGGCTGTTCCAGGCGCAGACCCAACACTTCGCCCAATTGGCGCAGGCGGGTTTGGGCAGGCTGCAAATCGGCATCGGTTGCGCCATCGGCGCGGGCCTGATTGATGGCCCGCACCAGTTCAAACAGGGCGGCCAACGCCCCGGCAGTGTTGAAGTCATCATCCATGGCTTCAATGAAGGCGGCCTGAGTGGCTTCGGCTTGTTCGTTCAGCGCCTGCTGACCGTCTGAATCGAGGCCTGCGGCACCGGGCAAAGCTGGGCGCAGGGCCGAAAGCAGCCGTTCCAGGCCGCGTTCGGCCTGGGCAACAACTTCTTCGGTGTAGGTCAGCGGGCCGCGATAGCTGGCGTTGAGGATCAACATGCGGAAGGCATCGGCGCTGTGACGGGAGAGGAACTCTTCGATGGTGATCAGGTTGCCGAGCGATTTGGACATCTTCTCGCTGCCGAGTTGCAACATGCCGTTGTGCATCCAATAGCGGGCAAAAGGTTTGCCGGTCAGGCTTTCGGTTTGGGCAATTTCGTTTTCGTGGTGTGGGAAGATGAGGTCATTGCCGCCGCCGTGAATGTCAATTTGTTCGCCCAGGTGTTGTAAGTTCATTGCCGAGCATTCAATGTGCCAGCCCGGGCGACCGGGGCCCCAGGGGCTTTCCCAGGCGGGTTCGCCCGGTTTGGCGGCTTTCCACAGGGCAAAGTCCATCGGATGTTCTTTTTGTTCACTCACTTCAATGCGAGCGCCGGCTTGCATGTCTTCTAGTCGCCGACCAGAAAGTTGACCATAATCCTGGTAGCGCTGGACGCGAAAATAGACATCGCCGCCCGCCGGATACGCATAACCTTTGGCAATCAGGCCTTCAATCATCTGCAAGATTTGCGCCATTTCTTGGGTGGCGCGTGGGTTGAATGTGGCGGGTAGCACATTGAGGGCGCGTAGGTGCGCCTGATATTCGTTGATGTACATTTGGCCCAATTCAAAGGGGTCCATGCCAAGCTTGTTGGCGCGCAGGATGATTTTGTCATCCACATCGGTGAAGTTCATGACGAAGTTCACCTCATAGCCGCGGAAGATGAAGTAGCGGCGGATGATGTCAAAGATGACCGCCGACATGGCATGACCGATGTGGGCCTTGTCGTAAACGGTTGGGCCACATACGTACATGCGCACTTTGCCGGGTTCAATCGGGGAAAAGTCTTCTTTCTTTCGGCTGAGGGTGCTGTAAATTCGAAGGGTCATGGGTTAGCGCTCCTTATCTTCTGGGCGGGCAAAGATCATTCGCCCGGCGGCGGTTTGCAATACTTTGGTCACAACGACCAGGGTTTCACGATTCATGTAGTCGCGTCCGTTTTCGATGACAACCATGGTGCCGTCTTCCATATAGGCGACGCCTTGATTGCTCTCACGGCCTTCCTGGATGACGCGCACGCTGAGCTGTTCACCTGGCAGCAAGACGGATTTGACCGCGTTGGCCAGGTCGTTGACGTTGAGGACAGTGACACCTTGCAGGTTGGCAACGCGGTTGAGGTTGTAGTCATTGGTCAATACCGGACAGCGCAATTGTCGGGCGAGGATGACCAGTTTGTCATCCACGTCGCGCACCCCTTCCACATCAATATCGCTGATTTGGACGGGGATGCCGGGTTCTTTTTGTAATTGGGCAAGCACTTCCATGCCGCGGCGGCCGCGCTGTCGGCGCAGGCTGTCGGGCGAGTCGGCAATGTATTGTAGCTCAATTAACACGAAGCGTGGAATGAGCAATGAACCGGGTAGAAAACCGGTGCGAGCGATGTCGGCGATGCGTCCATCAATGATCACGCTGGTATCCAGCAGAATGGTGCGGGCGGGGGCGGCGGGGCTAAGCTCTGCTGTGGTTGGGGCAGGGCTGCCGGCGGCCTGGCCGCGCAAGGTGCTGATGACGCCAAAGAGATCGTTTTGGCGCATGACAAAGACGGATATGCCAATGTAACTAAAGAGGATGAGCCCGATGAAGGGCAAGATGTTGCCAATCGGTTCGGGCAGGCGCGAGAGCGGGAAGGCTGCTAGCGCGGCAATAATGAGGCCGGCGATGAGGCCGAGCAGGGCAGAAAACAGCGATTGGGCTGAGATGCGCCCCAACAGCGAGCGCAGGGCGCGCATGGGGCGGGTGGTGATGAAGGGGGTGAGGATGAGGCCGGTCAGTGCACCAACCAGGCCGATGGTGAAGGCATATTGCTCAACGCTGAAGGCCGGGGTGAGCCCTGGGTTGGCGTTGGCGGCTTGCCCCAGGTTGGTGCCGATTGAAACTCCCAAAATGGATAAAACAATCATGCCAAGTAGTCGTGCAATAAAATCAACACTCATAAAAAATAACCTCCTGGTTGTTAAAGAACAGAATAAAAGGATAACACCGTCCTTTCATGATAGCACGGCTTGGGCTGTGCGTCAATTGACAATTGTTATGAAGCGTGTTAGAATCGGAACATTGCCGCCCCCATCGTCTAGCGGCCCAGGACGCGGCCCTCTCAAGGCCAAAACAGGGGTTCGAGTCCCCTTGGGGGCATATTCTTTTTTAAAACAGGTGTCCCCATTGAGGGGATGGCATTCGAGTCCCCTTGGGGGCATATTCTTTTTTAAAACAGGTGTCCCCATTGAGGGGATGGCATTCGAGTCCCCTTGGGGGCATGTTTTTTTTGTAGATAAAAACAGGTGTCCCCATTGAGGGGATGGCATTCGAGTGCCCTTGGGGGCATGTTTTTTTTGTAGATAAAAACAGGTGTCCCCATTGAGGGGATGTCATTCGAGTCCCCTTGGGGGCATATTCTTTTTTAAAACAGGTGTCCCCATTGAGGGGATGTCATTCGAGTCCCCTTGGGGGCATATTCTTTTTTAAAACAGGTGTCCCCATTGAGGGGATGTCATTCGAGTGCCCTTGGGGGCATATTCTTTTTTAAAACAGGTGTCCCCGTTGAGGGGATGGCATTCGAGCCCCCTTGGGGGCATGTTTTTTTTGTAGATAAAAACAGGTGCCCCCGTTGAGGGGGTGTCATTCGAGTCCCCTTGGGGGCATGTTTGTTTTAAAAAAAACAGGTGTCCTCTGTGTTGGACACTTGTCAGAAACGCGACTTTACAGTAAAGTATAGGGGATTGTAAAGTTCTCTATTCTACTTTTTGGGAATTTACCCTATGACCCTTTCTGCTGAAGAAGATGTAAAGCGTCCGGTGACTTCATCGGATCAACTGACCTGGCTAGACCAGCCTGTTTTCAACGAATTGCCCCGCCTGACGGTGGAACGGTTGTTGGTGGTGTTGATCTTGATTGTGACGATTTTCAGCCGTTTCTACATCTTGGGCGAACGGGTGATGAGTCATGATGAGGTCAATCATGTTGTGCCGGCGTATGATTTGTATCAGGGGCGCGGCTATGCACACGACCCGGTGACGCATGGCCCGATGCAATTCCATTTGTTGGCGCTGTCTTATTTTTTGTTTGGCGACAGCGATTTCAGCGCCCGCATTCCAGCTGCCTTGTTCAGCATTGCGACCGTGGCCTGTGTGCTGTTTCTATTCCGTCCGTATTTGGGGCGGGCTGGGGCGCTGTTGGCGGGGCTGTTCTTCATGATTTCGCCCTATATGCTGTTCTACGGTCGCTACACGCGCAACGAGGCGTTTGTCGGCTTGTTTGGCGTGTTGACCATCTATGCCGTGTTGCATTATCTGGAAAAGGGCAAGCATAGTACCTTATATTTGCTGACCACGGTGACGGCGCTGCATTTTTGCACGAAAGAGACTTCTTTCATTTACACGGCGATTTTGATGATGTTCTTGCTGTTGCTGGTGGTGCGCGATTTGTTGCACCTGGCGCAAAATCTGCCGGAGGACACGCGTCGTACCATCCTGAAAGCCTTGGTGCTATTGCTGTTTGCGCTGTTGATGGTCGTTCTGGCGGTTGGCCTGGCAGCCTATGATGCGCGCATTCGCAAGATTGATCCGCAAACTGTGACGCGTGCTTATGAGATCGCTGCTGTGTTGGCTGTGTTGGTCGCTACCGGGGCGGGTGGGGCGGCGTTGGTGTTGCTGATCCGTTCGCTCAGCTGGAAGGCGCTCAGTGCCTTGCGTTCGTTTGAGATGTTGCTGCTGGTGACGACGCTGGTTTTGCCGCAGCTGACCGCTTTCCCGATCAAGATGGTCGGGTCGCTGTTGGGGCTCGATTGGAACCCGCTCGATTATGGCGCAGCGGGGCTGGTGCGCACTTCTATCTTTTTGTTGGTTTTGGTGTTGATTGCAATTGGCATTGGCTACACCTGGAATTTGCGATTATGGCTTGGCAACGCGGCCGTGTTTTATGCCATTTTCACCGTGCTCTATACGACCTTTTTCACCAATGGCAAAGGCTTTTTCACCGGCATTGTTGGGGCATTGGGCTATTGGTTGTCACAACAGGGCGAATTCCGCGGCAGTCAGCCGTGGTATTTCTACGCCCTCATTCAAATGCCGATCTACGAATTCCTGGCGGTTTTGGGGCTGATTTTGGCGGTTTATTATGCGCTTCGACACAATAAATTTGCCACGCTGCCGGGCGATTCGCCTGCTCATGCGCCACAACAATCGGATGCGCCACTGCAGGATGTGGATGAGACCATGCCCGAGGTGTATCGTGCAACGATGATGGCCTATCAACCGCAGCGTCAGCCCATCCCGACGATGGCCTTGCTGCTGTTTTGGTCCGTGTTGAGCCTGGTCGCCTACAGCCTGGCGGGTGAAAAGATGCCCTGGCTGACGGTGCATATCACGTTGCCGATGCTGCTTGCTGCGGGGTGGGGTGTGGGCTATCTGGTGGATACAACGCCATGGCGGCGCTTGTTGGCGCGCAATGGCGTGTTGGTGGCGTTGCTAACGCCGGTTTTCTTGCTTTCGTTTGCGGGGTTGTTGGGCAGTCTGTTGGGTGATCAGCCGCCGTTTGCTGGCAATGAAATCGTACAGCTTAACGCCACTTCTAATTTCTTGTTTGCTGCGCTGATGCTGGCGGCTTCCAGTGGCGGGTTGGTGGCGCTGACGCGCGATTGGAGCGCCAAGGATATTTTGCGCGTGGTCACGGTCTTCTTCTTCGGTGTGGTGACTGTGTTGACGGCGCGAGCGGCTTTCATGGCCTCGTATATCAATTATGACACAGCCAAGGAATATCTGGTCTACGCACACGCGGCACGTGGGCCAAAAGATGTTTTGGCGCAGGTGGAAGAGATCTCGCGCCGCACGACGCGCGGTAAGGATATTATCGTTGCCTATGATAATGCTGCGTTGTATCCCTATTGGTGGTATTTCCGTGATTACCCGAACAAACGGTGGTTCTCGGATAAGCCAACCCGCGATCTGCAAGAAGCAGCTGTGATCATTGTCGGTGAAACGAATGTGGCCGCAGTAGAGCCATTGGTGCGCGACGATTACATCATGTTCCAATACATGCGCTTGTGGTGGCCGAATCAGGATTACTTCAACCTGACCTGGCAACGCCTGTGGCAAGATATTTCTGACCCAAAGCGCCGGGCGGCAATCTTCGATATTTGGCTTAACCGCGATTACAAGCGCTATGCCGCTCTGACGGGCAGCCAAACCCTGACGCTGGAAAATTGGGATCCGGCGGATCGTATGCGCATGTATGTGCGCAAGGACATTGCGGCGCAGATTTGGGAATATGGTGCGCAGCCGGTGCAGAATGTTCCCGAACCCGACCCCTATGCGGAACAGATGTTTAACTATGCGCCTGACCTTGTCGTTGGGCAGCCGGGCGATGCCGTGCAGTTCAATGCACCGCGCGGCATTGCTGTTGCGCCGGATGGCACGCTCTATGTGGCCGACTCGCGCAACCATCGTGTTTTGCATTTGGACGCGCAGGGCGGGTTGTTGCAGGTTTGGGGCAGTTTTGCCGAAACGACGCAAGCAGGTGCTGCGCCTGCCGGCACCTTTAATGAGCCCTGGGGCATTGCCGTTGGCCTGGACGGTTCGGTTTACGTGGCCGATACCTGGAATCACCGCATTCAGCATTTTACTGCCGATGGCATGTTCATTAACATGTGGGGGACGTTTGGTCAGGCGAGCTCAAGCAGTGCGTTTTGGGGGCCGCGCGGTGTGGCAATTGACGAGGCCGGGCGGGTGTTGGTGACCGATACGGGCAACAAGCGTGTGCTTGTTTTCAGCCCCAACGGCGATTACATCACGCAGTTTGGTGAGGTAGGCATGAAGCTCGGTGCATTTGATGAGCCGGTTGGCCTGGCGGTTGCGCCTTCGGGGTTGGTGTTTGTCGCCGATACCTGGAATCACCGCGTGCAAACTTTCTCGGCGGGCGGAAATGGGCTGTACTTGCCGGTGATGGAATGGCCGGTAAAAGGCTGGGAGGGTCAATCCCTGGAAAACAAGCCCTTCTTAGCCCTGGGTAAGGATAGCACGGTCTTTGTCACAGACCCGGAGAATTATCGTGTTTTGCAGTTCCAACCGGATGGCAAATTCTTGCGCGGCTGGGGGCAATATAGCACGTTGCCGGATGGCTTTGGTCTGCCGAGCGGGGTTGCCGTGGATGGTGACGGGCGGGTTTGGGTAACGGACGCGGCCAATAATTTGCTGCTGCGTTTTAGCCTGCCCCAACAATAGAGAGTCAAAACAGGGCTGCCAACAACGGGCAGCCCTGTTTTTTTTTGCGGCGGATGATCGGTCAGAAAAAAAATTAATGGTGCTTGCGGCGGGGGCGTCTTTCTTCTTTGAAGATCATGCCAAGGAAGAAGCTGACGGCGCTGACAATCAGTGCACCGAAGAAAGCTCCCAGAAAGCCATTGACCTCAAAGCCGACGCCAAATCGAGTTCCAACCCAGCCGGCCAGGGCAAACATGGCGGCATTGATCAGCAGGGTGCCAAGCCCCATCGTCAGGACAATCAACGGGCAGCTTAAAACCACCAGCAGCGGTTTGATCAGGGCGTTGACTGCGCCAAAGATGAGCGCAAGCCAGATAAAATCGAGCCACGATTCGGTCTGTGGGTAAAGGTAGGAACCGTTTAGGATGGCAACGGCCACATAGAGAGCAACCGCATTGATGCCTAAGCGAATCAGAAAGTTCTTCATTTTCAACTCCTTTGCTTGCATTGTACCCTGTCAGCATAGGACAGGGTTTGATCTGTCTTCCTGTATCTACGCACCAATTGAAAAAACGTTGCAAGCGTCAGGCTTTCATCCACAGCAAGGTGTGTTGCAGTTCAAAACCGCAGGCCAAAAAGGCGGCTGCGCCGCGCTCCGCTGGGTAGTTGACGATGAGCGGGCGACGAGGGGAAAGATGGGCTAGCAGGCTGAGCAACACATCGTTTTCTTCTGTGCCGGGGGGACAGGCGGGCCATAACACATCCGCGTAACTGGTCGTTTCTTCGCAGGCCAGGCTGCCGAGCATGGTGGTGCCGCGCCAGGCGATATATTGCCGGGCGGTTTGATTGTTCAACCAACGCCATAAGCCGCGCCATAGACTGGGGGACAGATTATCGGGGCGAAAGGGTAAATTCCATTGCACGCTGGGGGGGTAGGTTTCTTCTAGCCACATGCGTTGCCGCGGCCAATCGGCGGGTTGACGGCGACGGACGATGATGGTGGGCTGCGGAGGGGGCGGCGGCACAAATTGATCGCGCTTCCAGGTGCTGCGGCGCGCCTGTTCCACAAACCCCAGGGTTTGATAAAGCTGAATGGCGATGGGGTTATCTTCACGCACGTGCAGCCAAACGGTTGCGCCGGCAGATTGCGCCGCTTGCATTGCCGCCTGCGTTAACTGGCGGGCGATGCCGCGTTGGCGAAAGTCGGGGTGGACGGCGACGTTGGCAATCAGATAAATGGGGCGCAGGTTGTCAAAGTAAGCGATGAGGGTCACGTTGCCAACGATGCGGCCATCTTCTATCCAGACGAACCCTTGCCCGGCTGGCAATCCAAGTGTGGCAGAGCCGCGCCGTGCCGCCTCGCGCAGTTTGCGCAGGTAATTGCGTCCATCCGCGTCCATTTGTTGGGCAAAGCACAGCTCAATCAGGTCGGCAATGCCGCTGAGGTCAGTGCGCGGGTCTACGCGACGGAGGTTGGTTGAAGCGGATTCTGCCATGGGGTTCAAACCCTGTGCGGGGTTGAGCTGATTATACATCAAATTCGACAAACTTGCCCTTGACCGGATGGCGGGGCGCGGTTATAATTCAGTTACTGAATATTGGAATTGCTTTATGACCCTCTCAAACGAAAATCACCGCGACCTGGTTATTTTAGAACAAATTGAAAACAATCCTGATGCCACACAAGCTTCATTGGCTGAGCAGATTGGGGTAGCAATTGGCACGATCAACTGGCATCTCAAACGCCTGGTGGAAAAAGGGTATGTCAAGGTTCGCCGTGTGGAACGGCGGAAACTGCGCTATATCATCACGCCGGAAGGCCTGGCGTTGCGCGCTCGCTTGACGCTGGATTATATTCAGTCTTCGTTTGAGCTGTATCGCCTGGTGCGGCAGCGCACGCTGACGTTGTTGACCGAGGCGCGCGGGCGCGGGATTACCCGCCTGTGCCTGGAAGGCGAAGGCGATGTGGCGGATGTGGCCCGCCTGACCTGCCTGGAGCAGGGCTTTGAACTGGTGGATGAGGGGGCGCCGGTTTTGCTGGTGGGCGGTTTGAAGGTCTTTTGGAAGGATGAGGGGGACGGTTCATTGCAGGATGACAGAAAGGAGTTGCTTTGAGTTCAAATCACTTTTGGCAAGATCGTCGTGTGTGTGTGACCGGCGGGGCTGGTTTTTTGGGGCGCTTCGTTCAGGCGGAGTTGCGTCGGCGTGGGGTGACCGAGCAAAACCTTTTTGTGCCAATGCAACACAATTATGATCTGACGCGCCCGGACGATATCCGCCGTATGTTGGCCGATGCCCGCCCGCAGTTGATCATTCACCTGGCGGCGCATGTTGGCGGGATTGGTGCCAATCGAGAGCATCCGGCGGAGTTTTTCTACGACAATTTGATGATGGGCGTGGAGCTGATGCATCAGAGCTGGCGGACTGGGGTGGAAAAGTTCGTTGCCATTGGCACAGTCTGCGCTTACCCCAAGTTTACGCCGGTGCCATTCCGCGAGGATGACCTGTGGAATGGTTACCCGGAAGAGACCAATGCTCCTTATGGCCTGGCCAAGAAGATGTTGCTCGTGCAGGCGCAGGCTTATCGGGCACAATATGGCTACAATGCCATTTTCCTTTTGCCGGTCAATTTGTATGGTCCGGGCGACAATTTTGACCCGAACAGTTCGCACGTTATTCCGGCGCTGATTCGCAAGTGTGTGGAGGCCAAGGAAGCCGGGCGCGAGGAGGTTGTGCTATGGGGCGATGGTTCGCCGACGCGCGAGTTTTTGTACGTTGAAGATGCGGCGCGGGGCATTGTCATGGCTTCCGAAGCTTATGATGGCGCTGATCCGGTCAATTTGGGCTCAGGACGCGAGATTTCCATCAAGGACCTGGCCGTGTTGATTGCCCGCCTGACCGGTTTTGAGGGCCGCCTGGTGTGGGATACAACCAAGCCGAATGGGCAGCCGCGTCGCGCACTGGATACGAGCCGCGCAGAACGTTTCTTTGGCTTCCGTGCTCAAATGGAGTTTGAAGAAGGGTTGCGCCGCACGATTGATTGGTACCTGCAATCTCGTTCCGGAGCTGCTGCGTGATGAAAGATCCTTTGACTGTCACCAAAGCGACTTTGCCGGTCACCTATCTGCGCCCGGCGCGCGGCTGGATGGCGGTCAATTTGCGCGATTTGTGGCGCTATCGAGAGCTGATCTACTTCCTCACCTGGCGCAATTTGAAGGTGCGTTATAAGCAAACCCTGTTGGGCGTCAGCTGGGCAGTTTTGGAACCGTTCTTGACCATGGTGGTCTTTACGATTTTCTTTGGGAACCTGGCGCGGGTTTCTTCGGATGGCTTGCCCTACCCGATTTTTTCCTATGCCGGGCTGCTGCCATGGGGCTTGTTTGCCAAGGCGCTGAATGATGCGAGTCGTTCGCTGGTGGCCAACAGTCACATGATCACCAAAATTTACTTTCCGCGCCTCATTTTGCCGCTGGCCTCGATCCTTTCCGGTTTGGTGGATTTTGCAATCGCCTTCGTGGTGTTGCTGGGCATGATGGTCTATTATGGCGTTTGGCCGACCGCGACGGTGTGGGCTTTGCCGCTGTTGGTGCTGTTGGCGTTGGTGACGGCCTTGGGGGTTGGGCTGTGGCTTTCGGCGCTGAATGTGCTCTATCGCGATGTCGGCTATGTCATCCCGTTTTTGACGCAGTTTTGGATGTTCATCAGCCCGGTCATCTATCCTGCCAGCTCTGTCGGTGAGCGTTGGCGGCTGATTTATGCGTTGAACCCGATGGCGGGCGTGGTGGAAGGCTTCCGCTGGGCTTTGTTGGGGGTGCAGCCGCAGGCAACGTTTTTGCCGATGTTGGCGCTTTCGGCTGGCATTTCGCTGTTGATTTTGATCAGCGGGTTGTTTTACTTCCGGCGCATGGAGCGCCTGTTCGCGGATATGGTATAACGCATGAGTGATCTAGCGATTCGTGTCGAAGGAATTGGCAAGCGCTATCGTTTGGGGGCGCCGGTGTTGCGCTATCAGACTCTACGGGATAAGCTGGCCGATGCGTTTGGCGGCTCTTCCGATACGATGCAGGAGACGGTTTGGGCGCTGCGCGATGTCTCGTTTGAGGTGCGCGCCGGGCAGGTTCTGGGTGTGATTGGCCGCAACGGGGCGGGCAAAAGCACGCTGTTGAAGATCCTCAGTCGGGTAACGGATCCTACGGAGGGTTTTGCGGAGATTCACGGCCGGGTGGGTTCCTTGCTTGAGGTTGGCACAGGCTTTCACCCCGAGTTGACCGGGCGCGAGAACATTTTTCTGAACGGCGCCATTCTGGGCATGCGCCGTGCCGAAATTGCGCGCAAGTTTGATGAAATCGTTGCCTTTTCGGATGTGGAAAAATTCATTGATACGCCGGTCAAACGCTATTCGAGCGGCATGTATTTGCGCCTGGCGTTTGCTGTGGCGGCGCATTTGGAGCCGGAGATTTTGGTGGTGGATGAGGTGCTTGCTGTGGGGGATGCGGAGTTTCAACGCAAGTGCCTGGGCAAGATGAGCGATGTGGCCAGTCAGGGGCGGACGGTGTTGTTCGTCAGCCATAACATGTCGGCCATTTTGCGCCTGACCGAGGAAGCCCTGGTGATTGATAAGGGACGCCTGGTGCTGCGTGCCCCCACACCGCAGGCGGTGGATGTATACCTTTCCAATGGTTATGCTCAAATGGGCGAGCGCACCTGGACGGCGGACGAGGTGCCGGCCAGCGCGGCGCCCTTCCGCCCGTTGGCCATTCGTCTGCGCAACGCACAGGGGCGAGTGGTAGATACCATCCGTTCGGTTGAGCCCGCGGATGTGGAGATTGAATATGCGTTGGATGCACCGGTGACCGGTTTGCGCGTTGGTTTGTATTTGATGAGTACGCGTGGTGAAGCCGTCTTTACCACGTTTGATACCGATGAGCCCGCTTTGTTTGAGCAATTGTCTGTGCGCCCGGCTGGGCATTACGTCAGTCGTTGCCGATTGCCAGCTGATTTGCTCAATGAGGGGCGGTTTGTGTTGGGCGTCAATGCCAGCTCTTACCGGGTGCGGCGCTATTTTCAGGATGAACAGGCGCTGACCTTTAGTGTGGATGCGGCGGGAGCCCCGGGAATGCAGTGGCCAGAACCTCGCTTGGGGGCGGTGCGGCCGCGCTTGGATTGGAGCATCGAGGCGGTGCAAGAATGACAACGAAACAAGTTCTGAAACGGTTTTTGGGTGAGGTGCCCTTTACAGCTGAGTTGTATTGGTTGCTGCGTCAGAATGGGCGACCGATTACCCGCTTTTCGCTCAAGCGCCTGCAAGATCATATTCCGCAATTGATGGAAGAGGCCGCTCGCCTTGCTTCGGCAGCACAGCCGACCGGGCGACATATCTTCATTTTTGCCAGCTTGCACTATTGGATTGAACACGCCGCCATGCTGGCATTGGGGCTTGCTGCACAGGGCAATCGGGTCACGTTGGGCTATTTGCCCTATGGCGAATGGCTGAAGCCGATTGATCGCTTTGATTTGCGGCGGCAGAATGTGTATGCCCGGCGTGTTTTGGAGCAGCTTTCTCCGTTGGTGCAGTGTGTATCTTTCCTGAACCTGCGCGGGGTCAATACGTTGCCGGCGGCCTTGTTGGAGGCGGTGCAAACAGTTTCTACCTATGATACGCAGTATACCCTGCAAATTGAAGAGTTTGACCCAGGTGACGCAACCTATCAGCTGCGCCTGGAGCGCAACACTGCTGTGGCGCAGACGGCTTTGGCCTGGTTGCAGGCCAACCGCCCCGACACGGTGATTGTGCCCAATGGCACGATTCAAGAGATGGGCGTTGTTTACCGCGTGGCGCGCCATTTGGATATTCCGGCGGTGACCTATGAATTTGGCGATCAGCGGCAGCGCATTTGGCTGGCGCTCAATTCGGAGATTATGCGGCAGGATACGGATGCATTGTGGCAGGCCTATAACGGTGCACCGCTCACTGAAGAACAGATGGGGCGAATGAAATCGCTGATGATGGCCCGGCAGCGTGCCACCATCTGGCAAAATTTTGCGCGGCGCTGGCAGAGTGAGCCGGCACAGGGTGGGCAAAAGCTGCGCGCTGAGCTGGGGCTGGATGAGCGCCCGGTGGTGCTGTTGGCCACCAACGTCTTGGGCGATAGCCTGACGTTGGGGCGGCAGGTCTTCAGTCGCACGATGGCCGAATGGATCAGCCGCACGGTGCAATATTTCATCGGACGCCCCGATGTGCAGCTGGTCATTCGCGTTCACCCGGGTGAGGTGCTGACGCGTGGTCAGTCTATGGTGGATGTGGTGCGGCAGGTGTTGCCGCGCTTGCCCGAACACATTCATTTGATCAAGCCCAAGGACAAGGTGAATACCTATGACCTGGTCGAGGTGGCCGATTTGGGCCTGGTGTATACCACAACGGTGGGCATGGAGATGGCCATGGCGGGGCTGCCGGTGTTGGTGGCCGGGCGCACGCATTATCGCGGGCGCGGCTTTACCTATGACCCGGAATCGTGGGTGACGTATTTCAAGATGTTGGGGCAGATGACCGATCGCCCGCAGGCCTTTCGTCTGAGCGATGAACAGGTGCACACTGCCTGGCAATATGCTTATCACTTTTTCTTCGACTTTCCGCAGCCTTTCCCCTGGCATTTGGTGCGCCTGTGGGATGATGTGGATGCCCGCCCGCTGGCAACGGTCTTTTCTGACCCGGCCTATGTGCGCACTTTTGCCTATTTGGCTGGACAACCGGTGACCTATGCTGTGCCAACAAACGAGGTGGAGCAAGCGATGGATGCGACCGAATCACAGGCGACGCGAGAAGAGCAGGCATGAGCAAACCCGTTCAGCAGCAAGTGCGCCATTTTTATGATGAGGTTGGTTGGCAAAAAGAGGGCGAACAATATCAAAATGCCCGCTACGAAGATTTGCGGCCCGTGTCTGCTCCTTATATTCACCGCTGCCATTTGCGGGTTGGCCGCAAACTGAAACCGAACGGGCGTTTTTTGCTGGATGCTGGTTCGGGGCCCATCCAATATCCGGAGTACCTGACCTATTCGCAGGGCTATCGCTATCGCGTCTGCCTTGACCTTTCAATGGTGGCGCTCAAAGAGGCGCGGCAGCGCATTGGCGCGCATGGCCTATTTGTCGTTGCCGATGTGGCACATTTGCCGTTCCGTCAGGATGCTTTTGAGGGTGTGGTCTCATTGCACACGCTGCATCATTTGCCGGTGGAGGAACAGCCATCTGCCTACCGAGAGTTGTACCGTGTGCTGTCGCCGCAGTGCAGTGCCGTGGTGGTTAATGGCTGGACGGACTCGCCGCTTATGCGGCGCTTGCTGCCGTTGGTGCGCGTTATGGAACGCTTGGGCGGTTTGTTCAAGAAGAAACAGGCTGTCGCCGCACCGCTTGCGGCGGGTACAACTGACACCGCTTCGACCAACACTTCGACGGGTGCCGCGACCGGCACGTTTGTTCAAAAACTGACGCCCGATTGGCTGCGCCAACAACTTGGTCGGGAGATGCGGCTTGAGATTGGTGTGTGGCGCAGCGTCAGTGTGCGCTTTTTGCGGGCGGTGATTCATCCTTGGTTATTGGGGCGTGTGTGGCTGCGGCTGCTTTACGCCTTGGAGGAACGTTGGCCTGCTTTCTTCGGCGAAAAAGGGCAGTATCCGTTGATTGTGATTCACAAAGATTGAGTTTGGGAGAACGCAAAATGACAGGTTGGAATTGGCAAGAGAAAGTGGTGCTGGTGACGGGCGGCACAGGCTCGTTTGGTAAGAAAATGATTCGCATTTTGTTGGATGAATATCATCCGGCTAAGATTATTGTCTATAGCCGCGATGAGCTCAAGCAACATGAAATGCGCGTTGCCGGTTATGATGCGCCGACGTTGCGTTATTTCATCGGCGATGTGCGCGATGCGCAGCGGTTGCGACGCGCCTTCAACGGTGTGGATGTGGTCATCCATGCTGCTGCGCTCAAACAGGTGCCGGCCTGCGAATATAACCCGATGGAAGCGATTAAGACCAACATCCTTGGCAGCAGCAATGTGGTGGATGCGGCGATTGACGCCGGTGTTGGACGGGTGTTGGCGCTCAGCACGGATAAGGCGGTCAATCCGGTCAATCTCTATGGCGCGACCAAGCTGGCTGCCGAGAAATTGTTTGTGCAGAGCAATGCCTATGCCGGTGGCACATCCACCCGCTTTAGCTGCGTGCGTTATGGCAATGTGGTTGGCTCGCGTGGCAGTGTGGTGCCGGTCTTCCTCAAGCAGCGCGCCGGTGGTGTGCTGACCATCACCGATGAGCGCATGACCCGGTTTTGGATTTCGCTGGAGCAGGGCGTGCGGTTTGTGCTGCGCTGCATTGAACAGATGACCGGCGGCGAGGTGTTTGTGCCCAAGATCCCCAGCATGAAGCTGCTCGACCTGGCCTATGCCATTGCGCCCGAAGCGCGCGTTGAAACCGTTGGCATTCGTCCGGGCGAAAAGCTGCACGAGGTGTTGATTTCGGATGATGAGGCGCGCACGACGGTTGAACTGGACGATATGTTTGTCGTCCAACCGGCTGAGGCGCTTTGGTTTGGGCATGCCTGGCAGCAACTTGGGCGACCCCTGCCAGATGGCTTTCGCTATGCCAGCAATACCAACACAGACTGGCTGACGGTTGAGCAAATTCGCCAGATTATTGCCCCGATTGAGGCAGCGGTGTTGAATGGACGCGAAGCCTGAAAATTCCTGGCCGCGTTTGCTGGTGACGGGCGCAAGCGGTTTGTTGGGTCTGAACCTGTGTTTGGGCCTGGCGGCACAGGGGCGGGCAGTGTTAGGCGTCGTCAACCGCAATGCCTTGCGCACCCTGCCTTTTCCGGTGCGCACCTGCGATTTGGCGCAGCCGGGCGCGGCGCTGTCTTTGCTGGAGGAGGAACGTCCGCAGGTAATTTTGCATTGCGCCGCGCTGGCCAATATTGATCAGGCTGAGGCACAACCCGACCTGGCCTATCGCATCAACGCTGAATTGCCGGGCGAGCTGGCCGCTTGGGCTGCTCGCAATGGCGCTTATTTGCTGCACATTTCCACCGATGCGGTTTTTGATGGCCAACGTGGCGACTATGATGAGGAGGACGCGCCCAACCCGCAGAGCGTATACGCTCTCACCAAGTTGCAGGGCGAACAGGCTGTGCTGACTGCCAACCCGCAGGCGGGCGTGGCGCGGGTCAATTTTTATGGTTGGAGTTTGAGCGGCAGCCGCAGCCTGGCTGAATTTTTCTTCAACAACCTGTCTGCCGGGCGTTCGGCCAATGGCTTCACCGATGTGCTTTTTCGTCCGTTGCAGGTCGGTGACCTGGCGGATTTGTTGCTGGAAATGATTGCGCACCGCCTGAGCGGGGTGTATCACACCCTGGGCGCTGAGGTGTTGAGCAAGTATGAATTTGGTTGCCGTCTGGCACAACAATTTGGCTTTGATCCGGCGCTGGTGCGGCCCATTTCGTGGCGGGAAGCTGGGCTGAAAGCCGCTCGCAGCCCCAACCTGACCCTGCGTGTGGACCGTTTGCAGGCGGCCTTGGGCCATGCTTTGCCGGATGTGACGCACGGGCTGCAACGCTTCCATGAAGAACACCGGTCTGGCTTCGCGGCGCAGATCCGCAGCCTGGCCGGCTGAAAATTGTTTGCGAGGAGTCAACTGCAATGGAAATCAAGATTGGTTCGCGTGTCGTTGGGGCAGCGCACCCCACCTACTTTATCGCCGATATTGCTGCCAATCATGATGGCAGCCTGGAACGCGCCTGCGCGCTGATCCGCCTGGCCAAAGAGGCTGGGGCGGATGCGGCCAAGTTCCAGAATTTCCGCGCCGCCAAAATTGTTTCGGATTACGGCTTCCGTTCGTTGGGCGGGCAACAATCGCATCAGGCGCGTTGGAAGAAGTCGGTCTTTGAGGTCTATCAGGGTGCTTCTGTGCCGTTTGAATGGACGGAGACGCTCAAGGCGGAGTGCGATGCGGTGGGGATTGATTATTTTTCCTCGCCGTATGATTTTGAGGCTGTGGATCACCTTGATCCCTATGTGCCGGCACACAAGATTGGCTCTGGCGAGATAGATTGGTTGGAAGCGTTGGAGCATATCGCTCGCAAGGGCAAGCCGGTGCTGTTGGCAACCGGCGCCGCTCATATCGGCGAGGTGCAGCGTGCCGTGCATACCATTTTGGCCATCAACCCGCAGCTTGTGCTGATGCAATGCAACACCAACTACACCGGCAGCCTGGAAAACTTCAACTACGTCAACTTGAACGTGCTGAAGACCTATGCTTTGATGTTCCCGCAGGTTGTTTTGGGCTTTTCGGATCATACCCCCGGCCACGCGGCGGTGCTGGGGGCGGTTGCGTTGGGGGCGCGCGTGGTGGAAAAGCATTTCACCGATGATACAACCCGCGAGGGGCCGGATCATGGGTTTGCGATGGACCCGCGCACCTGGCGCGATATGGTGGATCGCACACGTGAGCTGGAACGTGCCTTGGGCTCAGCGGATAAGCAGGTGGCTGAGAACGAACAGCAAACGGTCATCATTCAGCGACGCTGTGTGCGCGCCGGGCGTGACATTCACGCCGGTGAAGAGATCAGCCGCGAGATGCTGGACGTGCTGCGTCCGGCGACGCCCGGGGCCATTTTGCCGCCTGAGATTCCGAACGTGTTGGGCTGCAAGGCGCTGCGCGATATCCCCGCCGGCAAAGAATTGCGTTGGACGGATTTGGGCTAATGCGCATTCTGTACTTTACCCGCGACTATACCCCGCACGATCATCGCTTTCTCAGCTCGCTGGCTGAGACCGGGCATACCATCTATTCGCTGCGCCTGGAAAGGCGCGGCATGGCCCGCGAAGATCGGCCTTTGCCGGCCAATGTTGAGCAGCTGCTCTGGCGCGGCGGGCAGGGTGAGGCGCGCCTGCGCGATTACCCGGCTTTGGCCTGGGATTTGCAGCGGCTGATTCGCAAGTTGCGCCCGGATGTGATTCACGCTGGGCCGGTGCAGTCGGCGGCTTTCCTGGCGGCGTTGACTGGCTTTCGTCCCTTGGTGACGATGTCGTGGGGGTCAGACTTGTTGCGTGATGCAGATGCGCAGCGCTTCCGCACGCGCTTCACCTTGCGGCGCACAACCGTGTTGCTGGGCGATTGTGTGGCCGTGCGCGACAAGGCGGCAAGTTTTGGCTTTGACCCGCAGCGCACGGTGCTTTTTCCGTGGGGCATTGACTTGCAGCGCTTCACGTTGAAACCGGCTGAACCTGTGCAGACCTCAACTGAGGATCCGTTGCGGGCCGCCTTGGGTTGGGATGGTGATGCCTTTACGCTGCTATGCCTGCGCGCCTGGGAGCCGATTTATGGCGTGGATGTGGTGGTGCGTGCCTTTGGTCGCGCAGCTCAACAAGCACCGCAGTTGCGCCTCTTTTTGCTCAGTGGCGGTTCAATGGCCAAACAGCTGCGTGAGATTCTGCTGCGCTTCGATGTGTTGGATCGGGTGGTGTTTGGCGGTCAGGTGACGCAGACCGCCTTGCCGGGGTATTATCATGCGAGTGATTTATACATCAGCGCTTCGCATAGTGATGGCTCTTCCGTCTCGTTGATGGAGGCGCTGGCAAGCGGTGTGCCGGTCTTGGTCTCCGATATCCCTGGCAACCGTGAGTGGATTACGCCGGGGGTGCAAGGCTGGCTCTTCCCGGATGGCGATGATGTGGCGCTGAGTGAGGGCATTTTGAACGCGCTGCGGCAGCGTTCCGAGTTGCCGGCGATGGGGCGCGCCGGGCGTGCTCTGGCAGAGCAACGCGCCGATTGGCGCAAAAATTTTGCCAGGCTGCTGGAAGGTTATGATATGGCAGTGACGCTTGCCAAACGGGAGCGTGCATGATGGCGGAGAAAGTGGTGGCGATTGTGCAAGCTCGCATGGGCTCGAGCCGCTTGCCGGGCAAGGTGTTGCTTGACCTTGGCGGTGCGCCGGTGCTTGGCCGGGTGGTGGCGCGTTTGCGCCGCGCCCGCCGGTTGAATTGGATGGGGGTGGCGACGACAACCGATCCAAGCGATGGTCCATTGGCCGAGTTTTGCGCCGGGCTGGGGCTGCCCTGTTGGCGTGGCAGCACGTTGGATGTGTTGGATCGCTTTGTGCAGGCCGGACGGGCAGCACAGGCTGATGTGGTTGTGCGCATTACTGCCGATTGTCCGCTGATTGACCCCGAGGTGGTGGATGCGGTGGTTGAGGCATTGTTGCAAAACCCAGGGTGCGATTTTGCCTGTAACCGCTTGCCGCCGCCCTGGAAGCGAACTTTCCCGATTGGCCTGGATGTGGAAGCTTGTCGGATGGCGGCGCTTGAGCGCGCCGGGCGCGAAGCGCAGTTGCGCTATCAACGCGAACATGTCATGCCCTATTTGTATGATACGCCGGGGCGCTTTGGCGTCTTGCAGCTGCACACCGCCCCCGATTATGGCCATGTGCGTTGGACGTTGGATACTGCGCAAGATTTGGAAGCATTGCGGCAGCTCTTTGCAGCTTTTGGCGGGCGGGATGATTTTTCCTGGCGCGATGCCCTGACCTGGTGGCTCGCTCATCCGGAGGCGGGCGCGCTGAATGCAGCGGTGCAACACAAGTCGCTGACGGATGTGGATGCACGTTGGGAGCAACACACATGAACACACCCTTGCTGACGATTTTCACCGCCCCAAAACCGTTTGTCAATCCGCACATTGTCACCATTCAACGCAATGCCATTGCTTCGTGGAAGGCGCTTGGCCCAATGGTCAGCATTTTGCTGATTGGCGATGAGCCGGGCATCCAAGCGGCCGCGGCAGATTTTGGCGCCGATTGGGTGGCACAGGTGCGCCGTAACTCACAGGGCACACCGTTCATTCCGGCCTTGTTCGAGGCCGCCCGACAGCGCAGTGCTGCCCCGCTGTTGGCCTATGTCAATGCCGATATTTTGCTGATGCCCGATTTCGTCGCTGCGGCGGAGCGTTTGGCGGCGCAGCTTGCACAGTTTTTGTTGGTGGGGCAGCGCTGGGACCTGGATGTGCGGCAGCCGCTGGATTTTTCTGGGCAGTGGCAAACGGCATTGCGGCAGCGCGTGGCAGCTGAGGGACGGTTGCACCCGCGCGGCGGCAGTGATTATTTCGTCTTTCCGCGCAGCTGCTATACCGAGATCCCCGACCTGGTGGTGGGACGCGCCGGTTGGGATAACTGGATGCTCTTCGAGGCGCGGCGGCGTGGCTGGCCCTTGGTGGATGGCACAGCTGATGTGCTGATTGTTCATCAGGATCACGACTACAGTCACCTGCCGGGTGGCAAACCGCATTATCGTCAACCGGAGACGTTTGAGAACATCCGCCTGGCGGGTGGGCGCTGGGTGACCCGCTTTACCCTGCTCGATTGTGACCGCCGCCTGGTGGGCGGGCGGCTCTTCCCCTGCCTGCCTGGTTGGGAAAAATTCTGGCGTGAGGTGGAAATTTGGCCCGTGACGCGCTTGCGTTCTGTGGCCCTGGGACGGGCGTTTTACGCTTTGTTCCATCCCCGGCGTGCCTGGCAAGAAAGGAAGCTTAACTGACATGCGCATTGGACAAAACCCGGCCAAGTTTGTGCAAACGGTGGCACACCCCGAGCGGGTGACTGTGGCAGTGTTGAACTACATCCCGTTCCTGAGCGGTTTTTATGCGCAGGCGTTGGATGTGCTGAAGTTGTGTTTGCAAAGCGCTCGCACCGATGCCGGCTGCGATTTTGATTTGATGGTCTTCGACAATGGCAGTTGCCCCGAAGTGCAAGACTGGCTCCTGGCAGAACAACGCGCCGGACGCATTCAATACTTGTTCCTCTCTGCCAAAAACCTTGGCAAGGGCGGGGCATGGAATATCTTGATGGCTGGGGCACCGGGAGAGATTCTCAGCTATGCCGATAGCGATGTGTTGTTTTCGCCGGGCTGGCTGGCGCGCTCGCTTGAGCTGCTCGAAACCTTCCCCAATGTTGGCATGGTCACAGCTCGTCCCTTCCGCACCAACCCCGACTTTTACAGTCAGACGGTTGCCTGGGCGGAGCAGACCCCCGGCGTGACACTGGAACGCGGCACATTCATCCCCTGGCCGACTTTCTTTGAGTTTGATCGCAGCCTTGGTCAGGCGGAGGAGGAGATCCGTCAGCGCTATGAAAGCACGCAGGATGTGCGCCTGACCTATCAGGGGGTGCAAGCCATCGTCGGGGCTTCGCATTGGCAATTTACTGCTCGCAAGCAAACGCTGGCGCAGTTTTTGCCCTTCCAAATGGATCGTCCGATGGGGCAGGTGAAGCAGTTGGATCAGCGCATGAACGCCGCTGGCTTGCTGCGCCTGATGCCGACCGAGCCGTTTGCGATGAATATGAGCAACACCGTGCCGCAGAATTTGGCGCAACGCCCGACCTCGCAGCGCCGACCGGCGGCGCGTTGGCTGGATTGGCCGCCGCTGCGCAAGCTGTTGCTGAAACTCTACGATCAAATCTTTCGTTGGTATTATGACCGGCCCTGAAGCCGGAGGAGGAAGCTGGACTTGACCCCAAAACGCGTTTTTATCAGTGCTGATCACGGCCTGGCCGTGGTTTATTTTTTGCAGAGCGATGTGCTGCCCAATTTGTTGTCTGCCGGGTTAGAAGTTGTGCTGTTGACCGATGATGGCCTCAAGCAGCAGATTGCCGAGCGGTTTGGGCAGCCGGGGTTGATCGTTGAGGGCTTGCGCTTTGCCGAATGCCGCCGCTATTTCGATCGCTATGCTCACAGTATGCAATATTGGCTGCATTTTTTGCGCTGGATGGGCGGCTCGGATCGGATTAACACCCATGCGATGGATGGCCATCTGCGTCAGATGGGCTATGAAGCCTCGCCGCGGGCGAAGCTGTTCATGCCGCTTGTGCGCTTAGCTGTGCGCCGCTTGCGGCGCAGTGCTGGGGCACGTCGCTGGCTGATGCAACAGCAAATGGCTTTTGTCCCTGGGCTGTATGCAGATTTGTTTGAGAAATATCAGCCGCAATTGGTGATCGCTAGCACACCCGGCTGGCGTTGGGATCGTTATCTGTTGCGCGAGGCAGCGCAACGCGGTGTTCGCACTGCCGCGGCCATTGTCGGCTGGGATAACCCTTCCAGTTATCGCCTGCCCGGTGCACCGGTAGATTGGGTTACCTGTTGGTCTGAGATTCAAAAAGAGGAATTGGTGCTCGGCGCGGATTGGCGTCCGGAACGGGTGCACGTGGGTGGCATTCCCTCCTATGATGGTTATTTCCGGCGCAGCTGGCAAATGCCGCGAGATGAATATTTTGCCTTGCACGGCTTGGACCCCAACCGCAAATTGCTGGCGTATGCTTCCAGTTTTGTTACCTTTGCGCCCAATTATCGCAACATCGAAGCGCTGGCGCGCCTGGTCAGCAGTGATGCGTTGGCGCAGCCCAGTCAGTTGTTGATTCGCTTGCACCCCAATCACTTCATGCCGGGGTCGCTGTATGAGGGCGAAGCGCAGCGCGTGCGCGAGCTTGTGCGCAGCCTGCCGCATGTGCATTTGGTCGAGCCGGTGCCCCTGGGCGGTGAACTGGGCTACTATTCGGGTGAGGATATGCCTGAAAAAGCCTCGATGATGGCTCATGCCGATGTCTTCCTGACGGTGTATTCGACCATGGTGGTGGAAACAGCCGTCCATGACCGCCCGATTGTTGCCGTTTGTTTGGATACCCCCGGCGGGTGGAACACCCCTGGCAAATTCTCGCTGCCGCTTTCGGAAATTGGCGAATGGCCAACCCATCAACGTTTTCGCGCCGCTCAGGCGGGGCAGGTGGCGATGGATGAAGAAAGCCTCAAGCAGGCGATTAACCGCTATCTGCTCAACCCGCGCGCAGATGCCGAGGCGCGGCGCAAGTTCCTGAAGGATGAGGTCACCTTTACGGATGCTTCAGCGGGGCGGCGCACGGGGCAGTTTTTGGCGCGCCTGGCGCTTGGAAAGGAGAAGTAAGAGCGATGCGCTTCTTGATTGCGGGCTTTGGCTCAATTGGCCGACGACATTTGCGTAATTTGCGCAGCCTGGGCGAGGAGGATATCCTGCTGTTGCGCAGCGGTAAGAGCACGCTGCCGACCGAAGAACTGGCCGGGCTGCCGGTGGAAACGACGCTTGAGGCGGCGTTGGCGCACCGCCCGGATGTGGTCATTGTGGCGACGCCTACCGCCTTGCACATGCCGATTGCAATTGCAGCAGCAGAAGCGGGCTGCACCATCTTCCTTGAAAAGCCAATTGCCGAGGATTTGAGCCGGGTGGAAGAGCTGCGCAGTGCTTTGCAGCGTGGCGGCGGGCAGGTGTTGGTGGGCTTTCAGTTTCGCTTTCACCC
>Ga0208695_1000415_pt1 | contig 48361 bp, 41 predicted proteins | sample AD_UKC111_MetaG_FD_184449 | JGI IMG/M metagenome (GOLD analysis project Ga0208695, IMG submission 184449) | Active sludge microbial communities of municipal wastewater-treating anaerobic digesters from Hong Kong - AD_UKC111_MetaG (SPAdes)... | ecosystem: Engineered > Bioreactor > Anaerobic >... | reverse complement strand
CGGCCTTCGTTTTCCAGGCCATCTGTCAACAGAATCTTCCAGCTACTCATTTCACGGTCTCCTTTGGGTTGAATGGAAATTGAACGACGGGAGGAACAGACTCCCTGCTACAATTTTACTCCATTTTTACAGCACACATGCGGACACATGACTTAAGCGGTCAGGAAAACGACAAAGTTCATACATCACTCGTAACGCAACGCCTCAACCGGCTCCAGGCCTGCCGCCCGATTGGCCGGATACAACCCAAAAAAGAGCCCAACCGCTGTTGAAAACAGCGTTGCCAATAAAATCGAATCCAATCCAATACTCGGCGTCAAAGGCGTGCCACTTGAAGCCGCAATTTGCCCAACAGCAAACGCAATCAACCAGCCCAGGCCAATCCCTATCAAGCCGCCAAACAGACTCAGCAACGAAGATTCTGTCAAAAACTGGATCAAAATATCACGTCGTCGCGCTCCAAGCGCCTTCCGCAAACCAATTTCACGCGTGCGCTCTGTTACCGATACCAACATAATGTTCATGATGCCAATACCGCCGACCAACAAGGAAATTCCAGCAATCCCGCCCAGAAAAACCGTCAACACACTGGTAATTACCTGCGCAGTTGCCACAAAATCATCCTGCGAAAAAATTGTAAAGTCATCTGCCCCCAACTCCACACGGTGACGAGTACGCAAAATATTTGCCACCTCATCGCTCGCCTGCTTCACCGAATCCGCACTAATTGCCTGAACAAAAATCACATCCACCCGGTCGCGCGTACGACGCAGCAGGCGCGTCTCTGCCGTGCTAAGCGGCACCAACATCACATCATCCTGACTGCCAAACGCTCCACCACCTTTGGATTCCAACACACCAATCACCCGAAACGGTTGCCCATTAATGCGAATGATTTCGCCTGTAACCCCTTCGCGTCGGCCAAACAGCTTATCCGCCACCTCTGGCCCCAACAAAACCACCGACGCGCGCCCAAGAATGTGCTCATCATTAATAAATTCACCTTCCGTCAGGCGATAATTGCGCACTTCTGCATAAGCTGGCGTAACCCCAGTGAGCGTAGCCGTCACCTTCTCCCCCGCATAACTTGCCTCCGCATCCCCCTGCACCACCGGCGCAACTGCTGCAACCGAAGGCGCCTGAAACGGATCGCCAATTGCCGCCGCGTCTGCCTTGGTCAGCGGCTTCACATTGCGCACATCCTCCTGAAAATTTCCGGAAAAAACGAACAACAAGTTACTGCCAATTCCACTAATCGAACCAGTAATTGCATTTTGGGCACCTTGCCCAACGCCCAGCATTGCAATCACCGCTCCAACCCCAATCACAATGCCCAAAATCGTCAAACCCGAACGCAATTTGTTCGCGCTCAGACTTTCCAAGGCCTCTAAAATAGATTGCCCGAGGTTCATAATTTATTCCTCCACCACCAGCCCATCATAAATACGGATGATGCGCTGTGTTTGCGCCCCAATGGAAGGGTCATGCGTCACAATGATCACCGTCGTACCACTTTCACGGTTCAACCGCAGCAACAGCTCCATGATCTCCTTGCCCGACTTGGAATCCAGGTTCCCGGTAGGCTCATCCGCCATCAAAATTGCCGGGCGGTTGACCAACGCCCGCGCAATTGCCACGCGTTGTTGCTGTCCACCCGAAAGTTCGGTCGGCTTGTGCCGCATCCGCTCCCCCAACCCCACCGACTGCAACGCCTCAATTGCCCGCTCATGCCGCTGTCGTGCCGCCACCCCAGCATAGCGCAATGGCAATTCCACATTCGAAAGCGCCGTTGCACGCGGCAAAAGATTGAAGCTCTGAAACACAAAGCCAACCTTGCGGTTGCGGATAACGGCCAGCTGATCGTCGCGCAAATTTGAGACCTTCTCGCCATCCAGAATATATTCTCCCCCGGACGGATGATCCAGGCACCCCAAAATATTCATCAGCGTAGACTTGCCCGATCCAGAAGGCCCCATAATGGAAACCATCTCACCTCGGCGAATCTTCAGGCTGGCACCGCGCAACGCCTGCACTTCCACCGTGCCCATCTTATAAACCTTGGTCAGGTTTATCGCCTCAATGACCCAATCGTTTTCCATTGCATCTCCTGACTTTTAACGAGAAAACGGCGGTCGCGATGCATCAAATTCGGTCGGCGGGTTCAAAATCACCACATCGCCAGCCTTAACATCCCCACGCAGCACCTGACTGTATGAATCCGACGTTGCCCCAATGGTGATCGGCACCGCCACTGCTGCGCCATCGCGCAACAAATAGATCACCCGCTCTCCATTGCGTAACCGCACCGCCCGATTGGGCACCAACAACACGTCATCCAATTGCTCAACAACGATATTCACTGCCGCAGTCATGCCCGGACGCACGAGTTCATCCGCATCAATCAACTCAATCGTTACCGTAAAATTCACCGAGCCCTGCGTCACCGTCCCAACCCGTGAAATTTCCGTAATTTTCCCATTGTATTCCTTGTTCATAATCGCATCAAACGAAACCTTCACCGGTTGACCAATTTGAATGCGATTTACATCCACCTCAGGAATTTGCACATCTACCAAAAAACGAGAAAAATCGTCAATTCGGAACGAAACCGTCCCCGGGCTCACCTGATCCCCTTCTTGGGAGCGAACCTCCGTAATTGTGCCACTGAAAGGCGCCCTCAAAACCACCTGTCGCAGCGTCGCCTCCAAAGCATTGATGCGAACCTGCGCTATCGTAATATCATTTGGATCAGGCCCGTCCTTCAACCGATTCCATTCCCGCTGCGCATCTTCCAGTTGCGCCTGTGCCAACAATAACTTCGCCTCCGAAAGCGCCACATCTTCCGTCGAGGGTTTGCCCAACAGCCAATTCAAATTTGCCTGCGCATTATCACGCGCCGTGCGCGCATTCTTAACCTGCAACAAAGCCGCAGCATAGACCGGATCATCCTTCGGACGATCGTCTACATAGCCAAAATATTGCTCTGCCTTATCCAACTGATCCTGCGCCAACACCAAATTGGCACGTGCCGCGTCTATTTGATCCTTGCTGCCGCGTTCATACGCTGTCCAATTGTAATTGTCTTGCGCCTTTTTCAACGCATCCTGCGCATTGACCAACGCCAGTTGCGCCTGAGCGCGCTGCGTCGTCGAGGTCTGCAATGTTTCCAAATTGCGCTTCGCGGTAATCAAATCCGCTTCTGCCAGAATCAACGATTGTGGCAAGGAAGAAGTCTCCAATCGCGCCAATTCCTGATCTTTTTCAACGGTATCGTCTACTGAAACATAGATTTTGCTAATTTGTCCACTAATCTGCCATGCCACCAGGGTGGTTTGATCCGCATGAACTGTCCCCGTCCCGCCCACCAAAGCAGTCAATTGCCCGCGCTGCAAAACTTCCGTTTGATAATTATTCTGCGCCGCGCTGCGATTCGCCTGCCATTGAGTATACCCATAGTATCCACCCACTGCCAGACCAATCAGCAACAAAATGGTTAAGATTGTTTTCGGTTTCATAACACTTCCTCTTTTTTGATCATAATAAGACAATTATTGTACAAACCCAATCATATCATTGTTGAAGCAAAAATACAGCCACGCGCATAAGGTATAATAGAATTCTTATGGAACAATTTAACCGCATTGGCAAGTGTATTTTAATCTTCTTGGTCACCTTATTACTCTTCAAAGGTGATGCCATCCCAGGCCACGATCAGCGCGAACGTATCCGTTTTTTCACCCGCAGCATCGAATTCGATTACGCCAGTTGGACGCTTGACGCCATCAAACTAAAATGGCTATATGGCACCCTGAACGCCCCTGCCTACTTCTCGCCCGAGCAACAACGGCAAATCGTCTACGATTATATAGAGGCTCAAATAGACTACACCATCATCGGTTGGCAAATTGATGACGTCTACATGGATCCGACCGTATTTGATCCTGACTATGAAGCGCGTGGATTGCTCCAAGAACAAACTCGCCGCCGCAACCGTCTGGAAGAATTGGCCCCGCTCTGCGAAGCCGTCATTCAATACCAAATCACTTCCATCCTCAAAGAGCAAGGGCTCACGCTTGCCGGACAGCCCATCCCACCCATCCTCTACCGCGTCACACCCCTTCCCTTTGGCATGGTCATCTCCCCGCGCAACGTCATCCGCCAGGATCATTTTATCTCGCTCCAACCCGACATGCCACTCGATCAAATCAACCGCCTAGAGCAATCTGTTGAAGCCGATCAAAACGTTTCAGCACTGATCACGCCGGTTGGTGGCATTGGTGCTTACCCAACCATGGTGTCAAGCACCAGCAATCTGCCCTGGCTACTCGAAGTAGTCTCGCACGAATGGATTCACAACTATCTCACCTTGCGCCCGCTTGGTTGGAACTATGATGCCTCTCCCGAATTGCGCACCATGAACGAAACCACCGCAGAAATTGCCGGCATTGAGCTAGGTCATGAAATTGTTGCGCGCTACTACCCCGAACTCCTCCCACCTCCGCCAGCGCCAACAGCCCAACCAACCACACAACCTACCCCAGACCCCGACCAGCCCCCGCCCTTCGACTTCAACCACGAAATGTACATCACCCGGCTTACCACCGATCAATTGCTGTCGGAAGGGAAAATTGAAGAAGCCGAAAGCTACATGGAAAGCCGCCGTCAATTTCTACGGCAACATGGTTATTTCATCCGCCGCCTTAACCAGGCATACTTTGCCTTTCATGGCGCTTATGCCCCACAAGCCGGCAGCGGTGCCCAGGGCAGCGATCCAGTTGGCCCCACAGTCAACGAATTGCGTCAACAATCCCCCAACCTGGCCACCTTCCTCAATCGCATTTCCTGGATGACATCCTTCGATCAGCTGCAAAAAGCTGTCAAACCCTAATCATCAAAATCACCGCCGCCACCACCCAATTCACTTCCCAGCTCAGGAATATCACGCTCAATATCCTCCGGGGTCTGCCCGCGCTCCAAGCGCCCCACCACTTCATCAAACGCTGCGCCCATATCATCCCCCGTTTCACTGCTCAATTGACGCATCATCTGCCCTAATTTGCGCGGGTTGCGCTCCAAATCTGCCATGTTCGCAGGGTCGGCCAGCATCTCCATACGGCTTTCCACCGATTGCGTCACCCGCACCGCACCAATGCGCCGTTGCACCCGCTCACTGCCGCAATGTACGCAGTGCACCGCTCGTGTACCGTACTCCGCATACGTCATAAAAACCTCAAATCGCCGGCGGCAATCAAGGCAACGATAATCATAGTAAGGCATCTTTTTTCCTCCTCACACATCTTTTTGGCAACGTTTTCGGCATATTCGTATTATAATCAAACCGTGTAAGAAATTTATTAAAGGCTCCATCAGGTTATGACCTCAGACCCAATTTCATTTGACCTCTATCACCCTCGTCCCCTACTCGTTGTCATTTCTGGGCCATCCGGTGTTGGCAAAGACTCGGTTCTCATGGCTCTTAAAAAACGCCAAACTGCTTTACATTTTGTTGTCACAGCTACAACCCGCCCACCGCGCCCCGATGAACGCGATGGCATTGACTATTTCTTCGTCTCCCTTGAAGAATTTGAGCGCATGATAGCCGAAGACGAACTACTTGAATATGCCGTTGTCTACAACCAATACAAGGGCATTCCCAAAGCCCAAATCCGCGCCGCATTCGAAAGCGGCAAAGATGTCATCTTGCGCGTTGATGTGCAGGGAGCAGCTCGATTGCGCACACTCTATCCCGAAGCCGTCCTCATTTTTCTCATCCCAACCAGCCAACAAGAATGGCTGGAACGGCTCAAAAACCGCAACACCGAAACGCCCGAAAACCTCTTCCTACGCCTGCAAACTGCCCGACACGAATTGGATTGCCTTCCCATGTTTGATTACATCGTCCTAAACGCCCATGATCAGCTTGAACAAGCCGTAGACACCATCATCGCCATCATCAACGCCGAACATCACCGCGTCTGTCATCGCCAAATCCAGGTTTGAATTCAATGAATACCAATCCGCCCCCCCTCACCCCAACCCCTCCAGCTGTCTTTTGGCACCTGCGCAGCCGCACGCCAACAGTCACCATTGCTATGATTGTTGTTTGCATCTTCATTTACATCGGACAAATGGTCTCTCTGGCAATTACCGGCTACGACATACCGGCTCTTTACGCCTCCAAAATCAACCCGCTCATCTTGCAGGGCCAAATCTGGCGTCTGATCACCCCTATGTTTTTGCATGGCAGCATCACCCATGTTGCATTCAACATGTACGCACTCTACAGCATCGGCAGACAGCTTGAGCAACAATATGGCCATCTGCGCTATGCCATGCTCCTGTTGTTGGGTGGGTTGGCCGGTAACGTTTTTTCATTTCTCTTCACCACAGCCCCATCCTATGGCGCCTCAACAGCTGTTTTTGGGTTGGTTGCTGCCGAAGGTGTATTCATTTTCCAAAACCGGCGTCTTTTTCGCAACCCATTTGGCATGATTATGAACACCCTCACCATCGTTGCCATCAACCTCTTGATCGGCGTATCCTCCTCTGGCATTGATAATTGGGGACACTTAGGCGGGTTGCTAGGCGGGTTGATGTTTGCCGCGTTCGCGGGCCCAATCCTAAAACCAGAAATGCATCTAGATGGCTTACACCTCATTAACAGCATCTCCGATGATCGCGCTTGGATTGTTTCATTTCTCACCGCTGTCTGCTTCCTCTCCCTTGCCTTTGCAAAAATCTTCGGCCTAATCCAATAATTTCACCATCCAAAAACTTACTCCGGGAGGTGTACACTTGGAAACAGTCATCGGTTTTCTACGCGAAAATCCACTCCTGCTGTTGTTCATTGTCGCTGGCATCGGTTATCCGCTCGGGCAGCTAAAAATTGGCGGCACACGCCTGGGGGTTGCTGCCGTTTTGTTCGTCGGCCTGGCCATCGGTGCCCTGGACCCGAACCTCAAACTGCCCGAAGTCCTCTACCAACTTGGCCTGGTGCTCTTTGTCTACTGCATCGGCCTCAGCAGCGGCTCTGTCTTTTTCGACTCACTCAAACGTCAGGGCATCAAAGATAACCTGCTCGTCATTGCTGCTCTTCTTTTCGCTGCCCTGCTTGCCGCTGGCCTGCACCTTGCCCTGGACATCAAGCCCCCTCTGATCGCCGGCATGTTTGCTGGCAGCCTCACCAACACCCCCGCCTTGGCCGGTGCGCTCGAACACATCAAAGCCGCCTTTCCAGGGAATGAGGCGATTCTTTCCGAACCCGTCATCGCCTATTCACTCACCTACCCAATGGGCGTGTTGGGCATGATCCTTGCCATCTACATTCTCCAACGCCTCTGGAAAATTGACTACAGCGCAGAAGCTCAACAGGCCCGTGAATTTGGCCCAATGAATGAGCCCCTCTTCAGTCAAACACTGCGCATCACGCAGTCGAATGGCATGACCATTGCCGAATTCATTCGCACCAATGACCTGAACCTCATCTTTGGCCGCCGCAAACGCGCCGGCAAAGTCGAAATCGTGCGCGGCGACACCACCCTATGGCCTGACGATCTGGTCAGCATGGTCGGTTCGCGCGAAGACCTGCAAACTGCGCAGCAATTGCTGGGCGAAATCAGCAGCGAACGAATTGAATTCGACCTCAGCCAATACGACAAGCGCCGTGTCTTCGTCTCCAGTTCACAAACCGTTGGCCGTCGTTTGCGCGAGCTCAATCTGCTTGAACGTTACGGCGCCATTGTCACACGCTTGCGACGCGGTGATTTGGAAATGCTACCACATGGCAACACCACCCTCTCCCTAGGCGATCAGGTGCGCGTCATTGCCCCGCACGAAAACCTGGAAGCCGTTATCCGCCTGTTTGGCGACTCCTACCGCGGCGTCAGCGAACTGGATATCCTCACTTTTAGCTTTGGCCTGGCACTGGGCATGCTCTTGGGCTTCTTGCCCATCCCCCTGCCCGGCGGCGTCACACTCAAACTCGGCATTGCGGGCGGCCCCCTGATCATTTCCCTCATCCTGGGCGCCCTGGGCCGCACAGGCCCCATCATCTGGCACATCCCCTACAGCACCAATCTCAGCCTGCGCCAAATCGGCCTAGTCATCTTCCTTGCAGGCATCGGCACCCGTTCCGGCTACGCCTTCATCTCCACCTTCTCTCAAGGCAATGGCCCGCTTGTTTTTCTCGGTGGTGCCCTCATCACCTGCTTCACTGCACTCTTCACCCTTTGGGTTGGCTACCGCCGCCTGCACATCCCAATGGGCATCCTCACCGGCATTCTTGCCGGTTTGCAAACCCAACCGGCCGTGCTGGGCTTTGCCCAAGAACAAACCCGCAACGAAATGCCCAACATTGGCTATGCCACCGTCTACCCAATCGCCATGATCCTCAAGATCATCCTGGCACAAGTTCTGCTCATCCTCTTCCTGTAACATGAACACACCTTCCGCCTCTCCCACAACCGAATTGCCCAACCCGCGCCAACTGCGCAGTGCGCTGGAACCGTATGCACGTCCCAACAAGACCGTTGCCGTGCGTCAACTCATCGTTTCCCTGGCCCTCTACCTTCTAGGCTGGGTCGCCATGTATTTCTCGCTCTCCATCAGCTATTGGCTCACCTTGCTACTCGCCATCCCAACCGCCGGGCTGCTTGTGCGCATCTTCATCTTCTTTCATGATTGCGGCCACAATTCCTTCTTTCCTTCGAAACGCGCCAACAAACGGGTGGGCTTTTGGCTCGGCGTTTTGGTCTTCACCCCTAGCGAACAATGGTGGCACGCCCATGCCATCCATCATGCCACCAGCGGCAACCTGGAAAAACGCGGCATTGGCGATGTAGACACCAAAACCGTTGCTGAATATCAGGCTCTCTCCCCGCTACAACGGCTTGGCTATCGCCTGTTCCGTTTCCCAGCCATCATGTTTCTGCTTGGGCCCATCTGGATGTTTCTCATTCAACATCGCTTCCCCATCCCAAAATTTGGCAAAAAAGAAACGCTCAGCGTTTTGTGGACCAATTTGGCCATCCTGGCTCTGGCAACAGCGCTCAGCTTGTTGCTCGGTTTTTGGAACTACGTCCTAATCCAACTTCCCATCATCTGGATTGCAGGCGCCGCCGGCATCTGGCTCTTCTTCGTTCAACATCAATACCCCAACGTCTATTGGGCCCATGAAGGCGAATGGGATTACACTGCCTCAGCACTGCGGGGCGCATCTTACTATCAACTCCCACCCCTTCTACAATGGTTCAGCGGCAACATTGGCTTTCATCAAATTCACCACCTCAACCCACGCATCCCCAATTACGCCCTTGCATCCGCCTACCACAACAACCCCATCATCCAGCAGCACAGCATTGTCATCACCCTGCCGCAAAGCTTATCTTGTGCCAAACTGGCACTCTATGATGAATCGCAAAAACGGATGATTGCCTTTTCTGAATTATCGCGCCCCTGATTACCCGCTCCTCCTGCTCACTGCCTGACTGCTCCATTTCAGTTAGGCAGTTTTTGTTTTTTAAAGTGAAATGTGACATTCATCACTTGCCAACAAACAACAAATGATTTACGATATCACCAGAATACTTTATATAACAAGATATAACAAGCTAAAACAGACACAAACAAATGGACGAATTACTCACAGCCCGCCAGGTACAAGAGCTACTCAAAGTAGACCGCATCACCATCTATCGCATGGTGCAAGACGGACGTTTGAAAGGCATCAAAATTGGCCAGCAGTGGCGCTTTCACAGTCAAGAAGTTGAACGTCTGCTAAACGGCAAAACGAGCACTCCCACAGCCGAATCCAGCAATGGCAGCACCGCCCCGCAGTCCATGCCAACCGACTGCATTCAGACCATTCAAAATCTACTCAGTGAGATTGCACAAATCGGCGCCATTGTTGTGGATGCACAAGGCAACCCCATCACCACCCCGACCCCACCCTGCACGCTATGTCCGTTGCTGCTTGCCTCGCCAACCGGGCAGGAAGCCTGCCGCGCCTCCTGGCGTGCTGCCGCCCAAACGCCCGGAGAGCCAAGCACCTGTCATGCTGGGTTGGATTATCTTAGCGCCCCAATTTACGAAAACGGCCAAATGGTTGCCGTTTTTCTTGTCGGTCAGGTGTATTTGCACACCCCCAATGTCCATGAGACTGGCAACCGCATTCAACGGCTGATTGCCCTGCACAATGTCAACGCCCGCGCCCTGATTGACGCCGCCAATTGCACTCCCATCTTTGACGAAACTCAGCTCGCTCAAATTCAAAGCTGGCCGGCAAAGGCCGCTTCTGCTGTTGAAGCGATTCTATCTGAGCGCTCTGGCCTCATCCAACGCCTGCAACGCATTGCCCAAATGTCACGCCTGGAACCCCAGGATTGATTTTTCACCCTTCAAGGAGATACCATGAAAACCCTTTTAATCCTCGGCGCTGGCACCGCCGGAACCATGATCGCCAAAAAAATGTCTCAGAAGCTCGATTCACAGCAATGGCGCATCATTGTCGTAGACCGCAATGAGCAGCATTATTATCAGCCCGGCTTTCTCTTCCTGCCCTTTGGCTCCTATAAGCCACAAGATGTTGTTCAGCCCAAACGCCGCTACATCCCCAACCGCGTTGAATTCATCCTCTCTGACATTGAGCGCATCGAACCCGAAGCCAATCGGGTGCTACTCACCGAAAATAAACGGGCGATTTCCTACGATTACCTCGTCATTGCCACCGGCTGCGACATTCGCCCCGAAGAGACCGAAGGATTGCTAGATGGCGGCGGCTGGCGTAACAACATTTTTGATTTCTACACCTACGAAGGCGCCGTCGCCCTCAGTCACTTCCTTGAAAAGTGGCCCGGCGGACGATTGGTGCTCAACGTTGCCGAAATGCCGATCAAATGCCCGGTTGCTCCGCTTGAATTTCTCTTCCTGGCCGACGAGTTTTTTACCCGCCGCGGCATTCGCAACAAAGTCGAACTGATCTACGCCACCCCGCTCTCTGGCGCCTTCACCAAACCCAAATCTGCCGCCCTATTGGGAGGCCTGCTTGAGAAAAAGCACATTCACCTTGAGCCCGATTTCGCCATCAGCGATGTAGATAGCAGCGCCAACGCCATCCATTCTTATGATGGCCGTGAATTGCCCTTTGACCTGCTCATCACCATCCCCGTCAACGGCGGCGCCAAAGTCATTGGGCAATCTGGCATGGGCAACGACCTCGACTTTGTCCCAACCGACAAATTCACCCTTCAATCTAAAAAATGGCCCAATATTTGGGTCATGGGAGATGCAGCTGACATCCCCGCCTCCAAAGCTGGCGCAGTTGTTCACTTCCAACTAGAAGTTGTCGTCGAAAACATCCTTGCCCACATGGCCGGGCGCGAACTGCACGCCAAATTTGACGGCCACGCCTCCTGCTACATCGAAACCGGCTTCAACAAAGCTTTGCTGATTGACTTCAACTACGACACCGAACCCCTGCCCGGGCACTACCCCATCCCCGGCATTGGCCCCTTCTCGCTCCTCAGCGAATCCGTCATCAATCATTGGGGCAAGCTGGGCTTCCGCTTCATGTATTGGAACCTGATGATGCGCGGCCTGCCCATGCCCGTCCCCGACAAATTTAGCATGGCCGGCAAACAGGCCTAAACCTATTTTCTTTGTTCACAAAAGGAGTACACCATGTCTGAAGATATTCTCGCCAACATCGCTTTTGATGCCGATGGTTTCATGACCGACGCCAACGCCTGGACGCCCGAAATCGCCCATGCACTGGCAGCCCGCGAAGGCATCGAATTGACCGAGCGCCATTGGGTTGTCTTGAATTACGCCCGTGCCGAATTCAAAGCCAAGGGCGAAGCCCCCACCCTGCGCAACATCACCAAAAACACGGATGTCAGCACCAAAGAGCTCTATGCCCTCTTCCCCGGCGGCCCCGGCAAACTTGCCGCCAAAATTGCTGGCCTGAAGAAACCCACCGGCTGCATCTAACCGACCTCAACCTCTCAGGAGAAACACCATGATTCCACCCAACGTCATTCAAAAAGACATCCGCAAGCTATCCATCATCGCCTCCAAAGGCTCGTTGGATATGGCCTACCCGCCACTTGTCCTCGCCAATGCCGCCCGCATGACCGGCATTGAGACGCACGTCTTCTTCACCTTCTGGGGCCTTGATATCATCACCAAAAGCAAAATGAACCGTCTACGCGTTGCTACGGTTGGCAACCCATCCATGCACCCCTCGTTCCACATTCCCACCTGGATCGGCGCCATCCCTGGCATGTCTGCTCTGGCTAGCTGGATGATGAACCGCGAAATCGCCAAACTGGACTTTCCCCCCGTTGGTGAATTTGTTGAAATGATTCGCGATGCCGGTGCCAACCTGTATGCTTGCAAGATGAGCGTTGAGATGATGAAGCTCAAACCAGAAGACTTCGTCGAAGGCACCCAAATCCTCGGCGCCATGGAATTCATGGATATTTCTGCTGGCGCACAATTGCTCTTCGTTTAGCATTTTCCCACCTCAAAAACACAAGATCCCCGCAAAAGCGGGGATCTTGCTTTCAGCAATGCATACTCAGGTGTTGCTATTTTGCCACCACCGGTGCATGATCCATGGCGTACGCGCCATCGGAAGCAGGAGCATCTTCCAGATGCATAATCGTTGGACTGAGAAAGGCAATCCCCGCCATGGCAAAGGTCGCAACTCCCGCGGCCCAATACCAGGCGCGAATGCCCAAAACTTCCGAAAGCGGCCCAGCAATCAACATACTCAACGGCATCATTGCCCCGCAAATACTGCCCACCAGCATAAACACCCGCCCCTGCATTTCCGGCGCAACGCGTGCCTGCATAATTGCCTGAATCGGCCCGTTGGTAATTGGGTTCATGATTCCCAAAATTGCCCACCCCACCAACGCCATCCAGAAGAGATGCGCCGGAGCAGCAGCAACCACCAAAACGCCCACGCCCATCAGGCTCAGCCCCATCAACGAGGTCACAATCCGGCGGCGGAATCCGCCCCAGACCCCCAACAACCCTCCGCCTACCACCACGCCAATTCCAATCGCCGCCTCCGCATACCCATACTCCAATGCCCCAAGCCCAAAATACTGCTTGACCAACAACGGCATCAAAGCACTTGCCGGAGCGAAAAAGAAATTCAACAACACGGCCAGCAACAGCAAACCAAACAGCCCCGGCCAGGCTCGCACATAGCGCACTCCCTCAACCACATCGCGCAGCACCAGGCGGGGTGTTACGACCTGCTCCGCATCGCTGCGGCTTGGCTGCGGAATAGCCACAAAGAGCAGCGGCGCAATCGCAATCAGCGCTGTCACAACATCAATTGCTAAAATGCCCGCCATCGGCAACACATCCAACAACAAGGCACCCAAAGGCGGAGCAACAATCGCGATGGCACCGCGCACAGCCTGATTGATCCCTGCAATGCGCGCCAGGTGCTGAGCTGGCACCATCAGCGAAGTCGAAGCCTGCATCGCTGGCCAGTGAAATGCCCCACCCAGCGAACGCAAGAACATCGCCACATAAATATGCCACACCGCAATCTGCCCCGAAGCAAACAACAACACCAGCCCCAAAGTCGTCAACGCGATGGCACCATCCGCAATCACCATCACCCGTTTACGATTCCAACGATCCACCAACGCACCAGCAAACGGGCCCAACACAATCTCTGGCAACATCGCCACCATCGTTGCCGTTGCCAAAATCGTAGCCGAATTGGTCTTCTGCGTCAGCCACCATACCAGGGCGAACTGCACCAGGGCACTCCCCACCAGCGAAAACAGCTGCCCCGTCCAAATCGTAAAAAATGGTCTTGCCCACTGTTTATTCAATGAACACCTCAACATGCTCGCCATCTTGCTCATCAAACACATCCACAATCTGCCCAATTTCACCCGAACGGATCATCTCCATTAGCACATTGGGATCCATATCTTGAATCGCTGGTGCAGAACGCAGGCCCATTTTCATTCCCGCCTCAACCACATTCAATGGCAAACGCACATTGACGCGCGTCTTGCCCGTATCCGTATCCGTCACTCGCACCCGCAGCCACCGCCCCATACCAGTGCGCGCCCCCTCTGCTGCCTGTGGCGGTTTCGGCATTTGTGGTCCACGGCTCATCTCCAGCGCTTCCAGCAACTGTGTTGCCTCTTCCGTCGAAATGCGTCCTTCCTGCAACATCTTCAGCACCCGCAACCGTTCCTCGGTCATCACCATCACAGCACCTCCTCATTCAGATTTATCGGCCTTTTCAGCCTCTTGTTTGACACCACGCAGGCGCGCCTGCGCCTCTGCCGCACTGATCAAGCCCTGAGCCAATTCATCCAGGATTCGCAATCGCTCATCCGCCCCTGGCCGCTGCGGCTGCTCTTCGCGCCCCGGCTCATATCCCAATGCGCGAATCACCTCATACAAACGATTCCGCAACGTCGGATACGACAATTTCAACTCCTCTTCCATCCGATTGAAACGCCCTTCACAGCGCACAAACGTGAGCAAAAACTGCTGCTGCTCTGGCGAAAGTGGCGAAAACGGGCTGGCCACCGTGTGAAAATGGCCCTCAATCGTTGTGTCGCAGCTCGGACAATAAATCCGCGTCACTTCTGTTTCTCCACCACAAACGGGACAACGCATCAAAACCTGTTTCATTCTCAACAAAACTCCTTTCTAAATCAGCATCACCTTATCTATCAATAATCATAGCACAAAACTAAATTTTGTCAATACCAATATTATTTTTTTTGAACAAAACATGCATTTTATTGATTTTTCCTTGTTCTCCCCCCAAGCCATTAAATAACATAAATTTAACACAATTCAACACAACGCATGATATACTTAAACCCAGAAAAATCAATCCTTTATCACTTGCCTTGAATTTAAGGGTATTGCATGAAAACTCTAATCCTCGCCCGTCACGCCAAATCCAGTTGGAAAGATATTGACCTCCCCGACCGCGAACGCCCGCTCAACAAACGCGGTGAAAAAGACGCTCCTTTGCTCGGCAAAAACCTGCGCGAGCAAGGCCTCATCCCACACGTTATCTACAGCTCCACCGCTCTACGCTGTGCCCAAACCGCCGAAATCGTCGCCGAAAAACTGAACTACCAAAACGAAATCCTTTACCTTGATTCGCTCTACCTTGCCGAACCCCACACCTATCTGGAACTGCTGCGTAGTCTTTCGGATGAAATTGAATCTGTCTTGATCATCGGCCACAACCCCGGTTTGGAGGGCTTGTTACAAATCCTCAGTCAGCGGGTTGAATCGCTCCCCACAGCTGCGGTTGCTGCGCTGTCTGTGCCGGTGCGCTCCTGGTCAACCCTCAGCCCGCAAATTGACTGTCAAATCCAATATCTCTGGCGGCCAAAACACTAAAGCCCAATTTCCTCTAAAAACGCACCCACAACCCGGTCATAGGCAACCGGGTCTACCACAACCGACATGGCATGATCCGCTCCCGGCGCCAAATAAAGCTGCCGCAAACCCCGCGTCTTTGCCTGATACAATGCCTGTGACATTTCCGGCGGAATATAGGTATCCGCCGCTCCATGCACAAACAAAACCGGCGCCACAATCTGCCCAACCACCCGCAACGGTGCCGCCTCTCTTACCCGCATCCCCGTCAACAACCACATCCACAGCCGCGCCAACCACAGCACCGGAAAAGCCGGCAAACCAAAATCCTGCCTGAGCCGATAGCTCAACAACTGCTCCAAATCCGAAAAGGCACAATCCGCAACCACGAAAGCCAGCTGATCATCCAAGGCCGCCTGTTGCAACGCCGTTGCCGCACCGAACGACTCCCCCATCACCCCCACCACCCCATCTTCGCCAAGCTGCGCTCGCGCCCAATCCACCACCGTTTGCAAATCCCATTTTTCATAATAACCGAAAGTAGAATTGTTGCCCCCGCTGCGGCCATGATTGCGATGATCATACAGCAAGACGTTAAACCCACGTCGCCGATATGAATCCATATACTTGGTCATGCCATACAGCGTATAAGTAATGCCATGCGCAATCACAACCGTCTTCTTCGAGCCTTCGATCGGGAAATACAACCCAAATAAATCGTAGCCATACCGCGAACGAATGTTCACACTTTGCTTTGGCAGCTTCTCAAACACTTCCGGCTGCAAATAGCCCTTCTCCACCTCAATCCGATAAGTTTCCTCAACTGCAAACGTCTTGGGATACACCACTTTAGCCGCAAATACCGCACCAACCGCCAACAACACCACGAACAAAACCGTCAAAATCCACAAACCGATCATTGCTCTGCTCCTGCGCGCTCTGCCAATGCCGCTTTCACCCGCCGCAAACGAGCCCCATGCAACGGATAGAAGAACAATGCCGCCACCGCCAACACAGCGCCAATCGCCGGCGGCACGGACATGAACATGCGAAAGCCCACATTCACCGTCTCCGGCTGCACTGTCAGTTGCGGATTATAGCCATATAAAGACGCAAACCAGCCAAACACCACCGCACTCAACGCATAGGCGATCTGAATAATCAGGCCACTCATTCCAAAATACATCCCCTCGCGCCGCTGTCCGGTTTGCACCTCATCCTCATCAATCACATCCGACAAAATCACATCCCCCATCAAAATCAACCCGGCAAGCGCCACACCCAAAAGCACCGATGTCATCAATGCACCGGTCAGCCCCTTCACAAAAGCCAATGGAATCACAGCTACAGCTAACAACCCGTAGGCAATCATCAATGTTGTGCGCGCCTCAAGCCGTTTGGCCACCAATTCTCTCCAGGGCCACAGTGCCAGCCCCGCCGCGACAAATGCTGTCCCCAGAATCAGTGAGGTTGTCCCCGGATCAGCGCCCAGGCTATACTTGGTATAAAAGGCCATCCCCGCTGTCAGGGTTGCCGTGCCAAAATGACGCATCGTCTGCGCCACCACCACCGTCACAAAGCTGCGATTCACCAGCGTTGCTCGCAGCGCCACCCGCAACGGCACAGCTTCTGCCTCCACCGAGCGGACATGCTCAAACATGCCGCGCGTGCTGCCATACAGCGCCGCCGCACTGATCACGCCAAACAACGCCCCCATCGCCGGCCAGCCCATCCAGTCCGCCAACATCACCGGTAACGCTGCCCCAATCAACAGCCCCACCGTCATAAAGATATTCATCCGCACCGCCGTATCCGTGCGCTCGCCATAATCGCGAAACATTTCTGGCAACAAGGCATAGTAAGCCGTTTGCACCACTGTTGCCAAAGTCTCAAACAGAAACAACGCCGCTGCAAAATAAATCAACAACGCAATCGGCTGTTCGCGCCCATCAAATGGCGCCGAAAACAGCGCTGCAAACAAAAGCGCATAGGGCAACGTGCCAAACAAAATAAATGGAATTCGCCGTCCCCAGCGCGAACGCGTCCGATCTGAAATGTACCCCATCAACGGATTGTTGATCGCATTGTAAATTGAATACCCCGTCATCACCGCCGCGGCCCATTCCGGCGCCAAATGGCGCACATCACTATAGAAAAACAGCAGCGCCGCCCCCACCGCCTGATAGGGAATTGCACAGCCCAGGTTCCCCAGGCTATACCACCAACGCTGCGCCTGCGTTGTTGGCCCTTGCACATCCCGAACATACGAATTTGCCATCATACCCTTCCTGTTTCAAAAAGATCCGCTGTGCAGCTTCCTCCCGCCGCCAGCAATTAATTATACTGAAAAAATTTCAGCCATGTGACCGGTCAAACATCATCAAAAAGTCATTCACTCCGCCAAAAGCTCCCGACCCGCAACCAACCCTGTTATACTTGGCGCATGATCGAAATCACGCCCACCATTCAGCTCGACGAAAGCGAGCTGCACTACGACTTCATCCGCGCCTCCGGACCCGGTGGACAAAATGTCAACAAAGTCTCCACCGCTGTGCAATTGCGCTTCGATGTGCGCAACAGCCCCAATCTGCCAGATGATGTCAAGGAACGGCTTTTGCAATTGGCTGGCAATCGTGTCACTGCCGACGGAATCTTGATCATCGAAGCTCGCAGCTACCGCACCCAAGACCAAAATCGCTACGACGCCTTTGACCGCCTGCGCACCCTGATCACCGAAGCCGCCCGGCGCCCCAAACCACGCCGTCCCACTCGCCCCACTGTCACCGCCAGCGCCCGCCGCACCGCACAAAAGTCTCATCGCGCTGACCTCAAACGATTGCGCAACGCCGACCCAGAAGAGGATTTTGAAGACTGGTATTTCGATGAGCGCTAAACCAGCTTACTTGCGCTCCAACGCCTGCATCAACGCCACGGACAGTGCACACACCCCCATTAACAGCGTAGCCATAGCCAATGCCTGCCCATAATTGAGCGCCCCCGGCTGCGACAAAAAGCGAAAAATTGCCACCGGCAAAGTTGGCTTCTCTGGACGGGCAAGAAACGCCGTTGCGCCAAATTCCCCCAGCGAAATTGTGAATGCAAACACCGCGCTCGAAGTCACGGCTCGCGCCAAAATCGGCAGCTCCACCTCCCACCACACCCGCCACGGCGTTGCCCCCAACACCGCCGCCGCCTGCTTAAGCGAAAGCGGAATAGCCGCCAAGGCCGGCCGCAACGTGCGGACAACAAACGGCAACGCCACAAGGCTATGCGCAATCGGTATCAGCAACGGAAACGTCCGCACCTCCAGCGGCGGACGATTGAACACCATCACATAGCCAAGCCCCAACGTCACCGCCGAAGCACCCAGCGGCAACATCAACACCCCATCCAACACCCGGCTCAACCGTCCCCCGCTCCCTTGCGCATACACAGCCAGGAAGCCCAGCCCCAACGCAATCCCCACCGTCTCCAGCCCATATTCCAATGAGTTCAGCGCTGCTTTTGCCGGCGACACATAGAAAAATGATTGTCGGCGGTTCACGAACAGCTCGCGATAATACGCCAACGTCACCCCGGCCTGTATCGCCCCGCGCTCCCCCCGGTCTGCATCCAGGCGCGTGATCGAGCGCGCCACCAACGCCGCCAATGGTGACAACAGCAGCAACATCAACAACGTCACCATTCCTGTCACCCAAACCCGTTCCCAACCGCGCCGCGCCTGCCGTAGTCCCTCACCTTTCAAGCGCGGCATCAAAGGCGTCACCCGCCCTCGACTCAGCACCCCATACAAGCCGGTCAACAGCAACGTACATGCCAACTGAATCGCCGAAAGCACCCCGGCCAGTGGCAAATTCAGCCGATGCAACGCCTGAATGTAAATCTCCACCTCCAACGTTGCAAACTTTGGCCCGCCCAACAACAACACCACCCCAAAACTGGTAAAGTCGAACAAAAACACCAGCAAACCTGCCGCCAAAATAGCCGGACGCAACAGCGGCAAAGTCACCTCAAACAACACCCGGCGCGGCGAAGCGCCCAAACAGCGCGCCGCCTGTTCCAAACGCGGATCCAATTGCGCCCAGGCATTGCCCACCAATTGCAGCACGACAGTTGTGTTGTAAAACACATGCGCCAACACAATCGCCGCTATCGTATTCAGAAACGCAATCGGCGGTTGCTCCAGCCCCAACACCTGCATCAAAATCACATTCACCCACCCGCGCGGCCCCAACAACGCGTTGAACCCCGCCGCAGCCACCACGGTCGGCAAAATAAATGGAATGGTTGTCAACACGGTCAGCAGTTTTTTGCCACGAAACGTGTAGCGCCCCAACACAAAAGCCCCCGGCAAGCCCAGCGCCATCGTCAGCAAGGTTGAAAGCGCTGCCTGCCAAACCGTGAAACCCAAAGGCCGCAACACCGCCTCGCGGCTAATTTGTAACCCCGCACCTTGCAACCAGGCCACTGCTGCGCCAAAAATCTTTGCCAGCGGCCAAAAAAAGAACACACCCAAAAAGAGTAGTGGTGCTGCCCACAACAAGGCAGGCAGCACCCAAGCAAAATTTTTCTTCAACCACTCCACCGCACGGTTCATCACCGCAACACCGTGCGCGTCCACTCATCAATCCAGCGCTCCCGATTCTGCGCCAACCAATTGGCATCCGCAATCACCGGATGCTCCGGCACCTGTGCATACCGCACAAATGCATCCGGCAAGCCGGTCATCATCCGCACCGGATACACAAACATTTGCCCGGCCACATCCGCCTGAAACTTCGGCCCGAGCATGAAATCTACAAATTTCTCTGCCAGGGCACGTTGTGACGTTCCCTTCAAAATGCCAACAAACTCCACCTGCCGAAAACACATCTTTGGCCCAACCAACGAGGCAGTTGGCGCCTCCGTCAACGGCTCTGAAGCGAACATCACCTCTGCCGCCGGACTACTGGCATAAGACACCACCATCGGCCGCGGGCCCTTCCCAGAAGAGCCGCTGAAATGCGTGTAATAGGCCGTCTCCCAATCATTTGCCACCAACACATCATTTTCCACCAAGTCTTGCCAGAAGTCCAAATAACGCTCATCGCTGAAATTCGCCACCGTCAACGCTAAAAACGCCAGCCCCGGCGAGGAAGTTGCCGGGTTTTCCACCACCAGCAACCCGCGATATTCCGGCTTGGCCAAATCGGCCAGGCGCTGCGGCAGCGCCAGCCCCTTTTCGGCAAAATAGCGCACATCATAATTGATGCACACATCCCCATAATCTACCGGCAGGGCGCGCAGCTGAGCATCCAGCTGATATTCCTGCGGCACATCGCTCAACAACGGCGAGCGATACGTCTCAAACAAATCCGCCTCTAACGCCCGCGCCAAAAACGTGTTATCCACCCCATAGAGCACATCTGCCTGCGGCGCCTCGCGCGTCAAAATGGCCTGATTCAGCATCGAGCCTGCATCCCCACTCTGAATGAACACCAAATGAACGTTGTTCTCACGCTCAAACTGTGCTACCAATTCCTCGCTCATCGCAAAGGAATCATGCGTCATCACCCGCAGCTCCACCGGCTGCGCCGTCGCTTTGGGGCCACACCCCGCCAACACCAATGCCAACACACACACCATCCACAACCAACGCATTTTCATTTTGTTCCTCCATTGTTCAAATCAACCTCGTCCTTCTGACGAGTGTGAATACACAACAACACCCCTTGCTCTACCCAAACATGCGCCCGCTGCCCCAACAAACGATTGCTAATGCCGCGCGTGCGCTGCGGATAGAGCACTTCGCCACGCAAGGGATAGGCCAACCCCTCCGTGCGCACACCATGCGCCGGTCCAAGCAACGGCAGCAAAGAAACCACATCGCCTGCCTGCCCTTGCACTTCTGCCTCACCGCGAATCAGCCACACTTCGTCCACGCCATCATCCAGGCGCACATCCAGCCCCGACCAACGCTCATCCAATAACAAAAACACATTCCCCAATGTTTGATCCAACCGCCCCCCCAAACCGCCCAAAATGCGCACCACGCCCAGCCCTTGCTCCGCCACAAAGCGCAAAGCCAGCTCCAAATCTGTTTCATCCTTTTCTACCGGATAGCGCTCTATGCGCACCCCCAGCCCGGTCAGGCGCGCCAAGTCACCCGCCGTCACCGAATCCAGATCACCAATCAGCACATCCGGCACAAGGCCCAAAGCCGTTACAAACCGTAATCCCCCATCCACGGCCACCACAAAATCTTGCGCCCGCAGCAAAGCCCCCAGCGCCTCCACCGAAGCCACGCCGTTGACAAACAACAAAGCTCGCTCAAAATGATTGCTTCCATCGCTCATAACACAACAACCCTCGTCGGCGAGGGTTGTTGAAGAATCCACAAAAGCAACATCCCTACGCCGGCATGATCCGGATCAGGTACTGCGGGTCGAGAACTACGGTTCTCCTCTCAGCCCGGCGCCCGGGCTCCCCGTTGTCAATGTGCCTAGAGTGTATCGCACTCGTTGTCGTTTGTCAAGCATGATTGCATAAACTTAAATTTAAGCTACAATGAAGATATGAGCCCACCCACCTTGTTCAGCCTCATCGCTGGCATTCTTGTTTTGGTTGCGGTCTACGGCTACCTTTACCTTCAATACCGCCAACGCTGCCTTGGACTGTGGGCCGCCAGTTGGACCACCTACGTCCTCGGCTTTGCGCTGCGCCTCGTTTATGGCAGCACCACACCCAGCGCCTGGGAATACATCCTTGGCCTGCTCGCTGGCCTGCTGCTGCTCAGTGGGGCGCTGGACTTTCTCGACCCGCACTCCGCCCAACAAATTCCGCGGCTCATCCTTGCCGGGGTTCTTTCCACAGGCTGGATTGGCCTCTCCATCGCCCTGCGTCAGCCATTTTTGATCCAGATTCTGCCCGCCATGCTCATGTTTGCCTTTGCCTTCGGCTACATCGGCCTGCATCTTTTACGCGCCCCCGCCCTATCTGCCCCCGGACGCATCGTCCTCAGCAGCGCCTTTCTGCTTGCCAGCCTCGCCAGTCTGCTCACCATCGTCTGGCTCAATCAACCGCAGCGCATCTGGGTTGAAAACCTGAGCTGGTTCATTGCCCCATTGATTGCCCTCGGCCTGCTCATGGTCTTCACCGAGCGTCAACAACACCAACAGCATCAGGCACAACTCACCTATCAACATCAGCTCGAGCGCGACCTGCGCCAAAACCAACAGGATTATCAAAGCCTCATTGAACAACAAAGTGTCGGGGTCAGCATCGTCGCCCTGGATGAGACCATCCTGTTTGCCAACCCAGCTGCGGAGCAAATTTTTGGCGTCCCCGCCGGCATGTTGGCCGGGCGCAACTTGCGCGACTTCACCACCGCCGAACAATTCGCCGCATTGCACGCTCAAACCGTTCTGCGCCAAACCGGCCTCAGCAACTCGTATGAAATGGTCATTACCCGCCCAGATGGCGAGCTTCGGCACATCCTGGTCAGCGCCAGCCCGCGCCGCAACCCCGATGGCCAATTCGATAGCACCATTGGCGTCTTCCAAGACATCACCGAGCGCAAACAAGCCGAAGTGCGCATCCAACAATTGCTACTCACCGAACGCACCTACCGCCAACAAGCCGAAACCCTGCGCGAAGCCACCACCGCCCTCGTCTCTGCGCTTGACCTGGACGAAGTCTTGCAGCGCGTTTTTACGCATTTGCGCAACGTCATCCCCTATGACAGCGTATGTGTCTTTTTGTTTGAAGGTCAACGGCTGCGCGCCGTCGCCGGCTCCGGGTTTGAACACCCCGAACTGGTCATCGGTCAGGAAATGGACACCAACAACCCCCTCCTGTCCGAAGCGTTGACCCTCAAAAAACCGATGATCCTCGCCGACGTTCATCGCGACTCGCGCTTTGTCCATTGGGGCGATTCGCAGCATACCCGTGCCTGGATGTGCGTCCCGCTCATCTGGCACAGTGACATGATTGGTTTCCTCACCATTGATCACAATCAGCCCAACACCTACACACAAGAACACGGCATTCTTGCCCAGGCTTTTGCCAATCAGGCAGCACTTGCCATTCAAAACTCGCGCATGTTTGCCCGCATCGAACACCTCGCCATCACCGACCCGCTCACCGGCCTCTACAACCGCCGCCATCTGTTTGACCTTGCCCGTCGCGAATTCAACCGCTATCAGCGCTACCACAACGAAATGGCCGTCATCATGTGCGATATTGACCACTTCACCCAAGTCAACAACACCTATGGCCATGCCATCGGCGATATCGTCTTGCAAGCCATCAGCCGCCGCATGACCCAAAACCTGCGCGAAAGCGATATTTTGGGCCGCTATGGCGGCGAGGAATTCATGATGGTTCTGACCGAAACCCCTCAATCACAAGCCATTGAGGTAGCCGAGCGCCTGCGCAGCAACATTGCGCACCCGCCCATCCCCGCCGAAGGCCATCAAATTTCTCTCACCCTCAGCATTGGTGTTGCCTCAGCCACGCCCAATTGTCCCGACCTTGATACGCTCATCCGTCACGCCGATCAAGCGCTTTATCAGGCCAAAGAAAACGGTCGCAATCGGGTCGTCTGCCGGCAAAATGCCGACACTAATCCAGCCAAATAACCCGCCCCATCAAAGCACACTCATACCCGCCCAATCGCGTCAATGTATTCCGAGCAGCGGCACTATTCAGCCACTCGCCCAGCGCCTGCACAACCGCATGATCATACACCTCAGCCAGAACAACCAAATCGTACCGCTCCAGCGTCAAGAAGACAAAGTGTAGCCCCTGCGCCAGTGCCGCCGCCTCCAGACCCAGCCCCACATCTGCCCGACCTTCCGCAACCGCCCGCGCCACGGCCAAATGTGTTTCCACCCCCTGCTGATAACCGGCAACCTCTGCCGCAGCAATCCCCAACCGTTTCAGCTGCGCATCCAACCAAACGCGCGTCCCCGAACCAGGCTGCCGATTGACAAAACGCAGATCCGGCTGCACCAAATCTTCCAGCCCACGCACTCGCCCTAACCAGTCGGCACGCAACATCAACCCCAAGCGCCGCTGCGCCAACGTCATCAACGCCACCCTACGCCCCGGCAACAATCGCCGCACAAACGGCACATTATATTCATCTGTCTCCACATCCCACAAATGCGCTCCAGCCAGGTGTGCCTGTCCGTTGGCCAGGGCCATCAGCCCGCCCAAACTGCCCGCAAACTCCACCTCCAGCCCCAACGGCAACGGCAGCGCGAATGCCATCTCGGTCACCGCCGGGTCGTGACTGCCAACAAAGCGCAACACCTGCTCGGCAGCACGCAGCGGCACCGCATTGGAAAACTGTTGCCAGCGATCCAGCGCCAAATGCAGCGCCTGCTGCACTTCCAGCGGCGTGTACCCCGCTGTGAGCGTCTCCAGCAAAAACGCCTCGGCGCGGTGCAACAACGCCGCCCGCCGCAACAGATCGTCATTGGCCCGTGGCAAATTGGGCACCACGCGCGTCCCCTGCCCGGGCCGGCTGCTCAACAGCCCCTGACGCACCAGTTCCGCATAAGCTCGCTGCACCGTGCCAATCGTGCAATTCCATGCCTGTGCCGCAACGCGCACCACCGGCAGCCGATCGCCCGGCTTTAGCCGTCCATCCAAAATCTTGCGCCGGATGTCTTCCGCAATCTTCTGATACAGAAATTGCTCATCCATGCTCACCGCAAAATTCCCGGCAAGAACAGTCCATGCATCAGCGCAGTAAACGCATCCTCACCGGTCGGCCAGGCCTCCACATTGCCAGCGCCATCCGTCGCCCGACAGCGAAAAGCATAGCGATGGCCCACCTGCCCGTCGTAAAGCGAGCTTGTCTCCGTCCCGCTATACCAATCCGTCCAGGCCCCGTCATCCACCTTGACCTGCACGGCGTAGCCCGCCACCCCGCTCAACGCATCGCTGCCGCTCCACTGCACCACAAAATCTACATCGCCCAGCTGCCACGCCGGCAATGCCTGCACCGCCGATTGCGGCGCCGCCCGATCCAGCGTAATGGAATCCACGGCTGCCACCGACACGTTCCCGGCCGCGTCCCGATATTGCACAAAGACCGTCTTCATTCCATCACTACCGCTCAAAGTATAGGCTGCTGTTGACGCATAGGCCTGCCAGGCGGCCCAACTGCTGCCATCATTGCTAAAGCGCATCTCCGTCACCCCGCTGCCCGGCAACGGATCATTGCCCGACAAACTGAGCATCACGCTTGGATTGTTGGTGTAGGGCGCATCGGCATTGATTGCGATTCCGCCAGTTGGCGGCAAACTATCCACCGAAAATGAATAGCTGACCACTTGTGCGTTCATCCAACGGTTGGTCGCCTGCAACACAATCGTATGCGGCCCCTGCGGCAACCCCGTCACCTCAAAATCGAACTCCTCGGCCACCTCGTCAATCACCCCATCCAACGGCACAATCGTTGTCCAACTTCCGCCATCCAACTGATAGCTGAGGCTAATGAGACGGTTGATCGTCATCGAATTGCCATTGGGTGAAGGATATGGTTGATCTTCCACGCTGCCCACAAACCGCACCGTCGCCCCGGTCCAACTGCCCGGCGCCTGCGTAATCGCAAACCCCGGCAGCGTATCCACCGGATCGAGCTTGCCATCGCCATCGCTATCGCGCATGCCCACCTGCTGCTGACTGACCGTGCAAACGCCACTCGCGGTTGACCCCGTGCGCATCAGACACGACACCAACTTGCACGATGTGCAGCCCCAGCAATTGCTGCTGCCACTGTCGTTGCCATCGCACTGTCCATTGCCGTTTTGATCACAGCCGGCCGAGCAATTTTCGTTTGCAATGCCCAAATACCCCAACGCACCGCTACACGCACAACAAGCATAGCCCGGTGAACAATACTCATCCCCGGCACCGAAATCATGTCCGAACTCATGCGCCATCACGCTATCCATGTTGCCAATGCCCCAACCGTCGTTGTCATACGTCATCACCACCACCGGCGGGTTAACATACGTATAACCAAAATACCCCGACGGGAACATACCATCCGCATCGTTCAAGCTATCCGCCACAAACGCCACCACCGCCCAATCGGCGCCATATTGTGTGCGGATTGCGTTCAAATAGTCATAGGCCTGCAGAGACCACGTCGTCCCGGGGTAACCAAGCGCCGTCAGCGCCTCGTTCATCCACAGCCCATCATCCGGATAGCCATGCTGAATCGGCTCATAACCGGTTGGCACCTGCTGATGCACAGCATAAACAAATTGCAACGCTCCCGCCGGATTGGTCACCGCCCACCAGTTCATTGCGTTGGTAATTTCGTTGATCACCGTCTGCATGCGCGTTGAATCCCAATTTTCGGTTTGCGGCTCGTGCCCGCCGTTGCTCTCCGGCAAAATGATGCCGACCACCACCCGCCCGGCCATGAACTCGCTCAAGTCATATGGCCCGGGCAAGCCATGCGCCTCGCTCGGCACCTCCGGCAAGTCCACATCCAATGTCAGCACGTCATTGGTCAACGGCCGTCCGCTCAGACTCGTCTCAAAAGGCTGCAGCGCCCCACGCCGTTCATTCCAGAGCGCCGCTGCCGCCTGCGCCAGGGGACTGCGCCCAGCCAGCAAGCCCTCCGTCACCGGCCCGCGCACCACCGTCACCCCCGCCGGCGGTGCTGCCCATAGCGGCAACGACCCCAGCAACACATCCGGCGGAAAGATATCGCGCACACACCCACCGCGCTGCTCAATTTCCCGCACGGCCACCTGCCAATCCCCCTCCACCAGCAAGAACGCATCCACCGCACAACTGATTTGCGCAGCCCCAGCCCCCACCGCACCCTGCACCTGCAAACTGCCCCCCAACAGCGTCACTACCAGCAACCCCGCCAAAACCCATTGAGCCTTCATCACACACACTCCCAGAAATTCAGAAACAATCCGTTTCTTCTATCATACAACAAATAATAACCAATAGCTATAGTCTTGAAAAAACTGCCCGGGCTGGAAAAGCCAAAACAACCCGGGCTATTTTCTATTTGCCTGACCCAAAGGTCAGACGGGAACAGTCAGCGCTTGCTTGCACGAAGCACCCCTGATTGAGCTGCTCACCCAACCAGATTCTGGCACCGCGCCTGATGAAAGCAATGAAGAGGCGAAAACCGGCATTGTTGTTGAAGTTCGAAGGTACGTTCCTGTTCCGGTACGAGCAGCGAGCGTTTCTATGATCATTGTTCCACGAACCGCCCCGCAGCCTCCTGACGTTCCCAACTCAAGCACCTTCCTGTGTGCATAAGTCCTGTTCCACCTTTGGGGCCGGGCCGACTTTCTTCATCCAACCGCCCAACAAACGGCCCACCTCAACCAACATCTCAGCCCCGTGTTCATACTGTCCAATCTTCAGTAAATGACGGTCATAGCTCAAGCGCAGGTACAAACGCAACATCGCCAGCAAATGGTCCGCCTCTTTCAATTCAAAAAGCGGATTGGCACTATGTGCGGCCTTTGCCAATTTACTATACAAATCAAATGCAGCATCCTCTAACCGCCGCGCCATACGAAAGCGCTCACTCTTGGGAAAATTTTCAGTTTCGCCCAACAACCAGATGATAAAACGATAGGTGCAACTGAACACCGGAGAAGTCTTTTCCATCCCCACCTCACAGCACCACCGAACGAAGCATCGCCATCCGCAGTCCCCAGGTATCACCATGCTGCGCGTGATGGATCCATCCCTGAATGCTGGCCTGCATCTGTTGCAAACTGCGCTCCCCCGCCCAATAAGCCTTCAGTCCCGTTCGTAGCCGACGGCGAAACTGCACCACTTTGCGACGCTTCAAACGTCGATGGGATGGAAAGACTTGAAAACCCAAAAAGGGAATTCCAATTGCGCACGGACGCGGCTGTGCGCTGCCCTCGTGCACGGTTAGCCGCAAATCCGCAAGCCGCCTGATCACAGCCTGTCGCCACATATGCATCTGCCGCAAATCATCTCCAAAAAGCAGCATATCATCCACGTAACGCACATATCCCCCAACGCCTAATCGCCGTTTAATAAAATGATCCAGCCCATTCAAATACACATTCGCCCAAAACTGACTGGTCAAATTGCCAATTGGCAACCCGCGCGGGCGTATTGCTGCCAATAAATCATCCCCCGGGAAGTAAACCATCTCATACTCTGTTGCTAGCACCCCTTCCCCACCGCGTAAGATTCTAGCGCACAGATCGAGAACGTCCTCATCCCTGATCCCTTGCTGCAATTGCTGTAACAAAATAGCGTGATCCACCGACGGGAAAAACTTGCGCACATCGAGCGGCAACACATAACGAAAACGCCGCAAATATTGCGTTGCCCGATCCAACGCCTTATGCGTTCCTTTACCGACCCGATTTGCATAGCTATCATACACAAAGCGCCGTTCCCACAACGGCTGAATCACATTGCACAAAGCATGATGCACAACCCGATCGCGAAAGGGTGCCGCCGAAATCAACCGGCGCTTGGGATCATGAATCCAAAAATTCACGTATTCTCCTGGCTGATAACTTGCAGAGCGCAGTTCATCGCGCAGCCTCAAAAGATTCTCCTCTAAATCAAATTCAAAACTTGCCACAGCCGCGTGACTACGCTTGCCACGTGCCGCCTGTTCAAACGCCATTCGCAAGTTCAAGAAACTTGTCAATTGTTGCCACAGAGTTGGTTGCATCGTCTTTTCATCTGCCTTTCTAACCCATGATTGCTCAAAAATTTTGCGCGGCTGGGGGCGGGAAGCCCGCCCCCAGACCCCCACCCCGTCAGAAATTCAGCATTTCAGAAACCAGCATTTCAGGAGGACGGAGCAAGGAGAAGAGGCGAAAACCGGCACTGCCGTTGAAGTCCGAAGGAACGTGCCCGTACCGGCACGAGCAGCGAGCGTATCTATGATCATAGTACCACGAACCGCCCCGCAGCACGCGCCGCCCATCATCCTCCAATCCCTCAGCCGCCTCCGCCTGATAGGGATACGGCCGATAGAGGCTCAACGTCCACTCCCACACATTGCCATTCACATCCTCCAATTGCAGCTCACCAAAACCACCACCGGCCACAAACGCGCCCACCGGCGAAGGGCGCCGCAAGCCTGCCTCAAAGGTGTTGGCCGCACCCTCCAGCCAATCCTCTCCCCAGGCATAGCGCAGCCCCTGTGGCCCGCCGGCCGCCGCCTCCCAAAACGGCTCGGCCGGCAGGTCAAAATGCCCGCCGACTTGTGCGCTCAGCCAGGCGCAATAGGCGCGCGCCTCAAACCAGGTCACCCCAACCACCGGCTGTGTCGGCTGCGCAAATTCGGCCACCTCCCAAAGCGCCGGGCGGCTGCGCCGCACCTCCTCCGCAGTTTCGGCAAAAGTCTCCTGCACCTGTTGGCGCGTCATCCTTGCCAGCTGCTCATAGGCCTCCATTTCTGACGGCGTTGCCCGCCCAGCCAACGCCAGCCGCCAGCCCGGATTCTGCTGCATGGTTTCCCAAACCGACAGCACTGCCCTCAGCCGCCCGCCGCCCACGGCCTCACCCTGCCGCCAGCGCTGCGCCAGCCCGCCCTGCCACCAATCTTCCTGCTCATAGCCACCCGCAGCCACAAAACAGGCAAACTCGGCGTTCGTCACCGGCCGCTTGCCAATCCAAAACTCGGGCAGCTCCACCCACCCGCCGTTCCATTCATTGTCAAACGCCTGTTCGTCCCGCCGGTCGCGCCCCAAGCGGTAACGCCCGCCCGGCACCCGCACCATCTCCGGCGCAAGCAGCCGCCCGTTGCATCCCTCCAACCAGCGCAGGCGCGGGTCACCCAGGCGGCCAAGCAGCTCACCCGCCTGCACCCGGCTGCGCACATGCAACGCCGGCGCATACAGGTCTGCCAGCAAATCCTCCCGCAGCGCCTGCCAAATCGGCTGCAAATCCGCTGCGTCCACCGTCAGCCCCACCTCTATCCCGGCCAGGCGCTGCGTGCGCACCCCCGGCAATCCTGCCTCCAACAGGCCACGCCCAGCCAGTGCCGGGTTGACCGCCCGAATTGCCTGCAACAGCCCAACCGGCTCGCCCGGATGGCGCTTACCTTGGAGCCGATCGCCCCCCACCCACTGCCCGGCCAGGCCAAGCGCCAGCAAAATTGTCACCTCCCACCCCGTGCCAGGCGGCGGCGGCAAGGGATCCCACTCGCTGCCCTCCGGCGGCGGCATCTCCTCCGACAGGCGCGCCACCCGCCACAAGCGGCTCAGGTCTTCCCCCTCCGCAAAACGGCGCAGCAGTTCCAAAGCCGAAAAATACTCCTGCAGCAGATGATGATAAAAACGCACATCCGGTTGGTCTGCTTCCACTTCAAAATCCAACAGGCTTGCCTGCCTGCCCAAATGCAACAATGCTTTCGCATCAATCGGCACCGATTGCTGCTGCCACAACACTGCCTGCGGCAAACTTGCTTGCGCCTGTTGCCACGAAAAGCTCGTTCCAATCCCCTGCTGCTCCTGCAGGGCAAACGCCATTTTTGCCAGTGCCCGCCGCTGCACGTCCGCTTCGATCCAGTTCGGAGGATTGAGGAGATACTCGCGCTGCAACAGATTCGCCACAAACCAATCCAACAGCTGACCGCGATTGGCCAGCGCCACCTCTTGCCGGTCACGATAAGCCCGCGTCAGCAACATCAAGTAAAACGGATTGCGCGCCAATTCGTTCAAACGGTTATCGGGGTCATCCAAATGCTTCAGCAGCCCCTCCGCCTGATGTCGCCGCAAGTACTCCTCAATCCGCGTTCGATCCAGATCCTTGATCACCACGCGCGGCAATGCCAGCTGCGCCTCATAATCGTGATAGCGCCCGCTAAACACAAATCGGTTCGGCCCATGGTCCTGCACATCCTGCACAAATGCACGCCAATCTTTCAACAACGCGTTGCGCCCCTCACGACCAATCTCATTGACACCATCCACCAGCGCCAGCAGCAAGCCGTTCTTCAGGGCATCCCGAAACGAAACCTCCACCCGCTGTTCCCATTCCTGCTGCAAGAAGTCATATACCGTGCGGTCCTTTTGCTCACTGAGCCGCACAAACAGCGGAATCGGCTGTTGCAAATCGCCCTCCAGCCGGCGACGCGCGGCTTCCAGGGCCAGCTTGCGCAGTGTCGTCGTCTTGCCCGAGCCGGGCTCGCCCAAAAGGATGAAGGCCTTGTGTATCTGCATCGCTTCGATAATATTCTCCAGGTCGCGCACCGTGGGTTTCGCATCCGGCCCGCTGCCAGGCGGCGGAGGAAGCACCTCCTGATAAGCCATCGCAATCTCCCCCGGCAGGTCACACCCCCGGTTTGCGTCCATCGTCCCCGCAAGCGGCACATAGTAGGTTGCCCAGGGGCGATACCAGTGATGCAGCGTCACGCCCAAGAGATAGGCTTGCTCGTTGCCCAAGTGCTGCAGCTTAGTGCCCGCCTCTTGTTCAATGATCAACTCCTCGCCCTGCCAAACGGCGCGCAGCCTTTGCCCATCCGGCACAAAACACGCCCCGCCCCGCAAGAAAGTCAGCACCTTCTCAATCAGCAACGCCACACCCTCAGGAGAATAGCCGTATTGATTGATTTGATCGCGGCCAATGAACGTCCCGGCTATCACATTCCCGTCAACATGCGCTCCCTGACTTTGCTTGGGGCTTTTGGGTTTCTTTGCCATCTCCTGCCTCCTCAACCTGAAACTTTTTAAATTATAGCACCCCCCCCAAAAAAAAAGTGCGGCTTCAGGCCGCACCTTTTGAATAGCTCCGTCCGTCGTCCGCGCCTCAGACGCGCACAACCGAAACCATCACCACCGGTCGGCGGCGTGTTTCAGCGAAGAAATAATTGCCCAGCTCCTTTTCCAGGTCGCGGTTCAAATTGCCGTTGGCGCGCAGCAACACATCGGCAATCTTCTGCCGCGCCCCAGTCATCAGCGCGGTTGCCTCACCGTTCATCCAAAAGCCCAGGCTGCGCAATTCCGCCTCCTGCACCTGCCCGCCGCTATAACGATCCAGAACCACCTGCACCATCACCACGCCGTCGCGGGCCAATTCCTCGCGTTGGCGCATCACATCCGGGTTGATATTGGCAACCCCCGAACCATCCACAAACACCATCCCGGCCGGCACCTCTTCTTCCAGGCGCATTTGTCCATCCTCAAACGCAACCACCTGCCCATTTTGCAGCACCGCGATCCGCTCCGCGGGAATGCCCACCTGCTCGGCCAGGGCTGCATGTTGGCGCAAGTGACGCAGCTCACCGTGCATCGGAATGACAAATTGCGGACGGGTGAGATGGATGAGCAACTTCATCTCTTCCTGACTGGCATGACCCGAAACATGCACCGGCGCAATCGCCTCGTAAATGACTTTGGCGCCGCGCGCAAACAAGCGATTGATCGTGCGGTAAACATTCTCCTCGTTGCCCGGAATGGGATGCGAAGAAAGGACGATTGTATCGCCCTCACACACATCGAATAAACGATTGGTGCCGGTCGAAAGCCGCCCCAAAATCGAGGTTGGCTCGCCCTGCGAACCGGTGCACAGGATCACAACCTCGTTGGCCGGCATCGTCAATGCCTGCTCAACCGTGATCAACAAGTCATCCGCAATCTCCAAATAGCCCAACTTGCGCGCAATTTTGGCGTTATCAATCATGCTTGGCCCGGCAAAAGCCACCTTGCGGTGATAGCGCGCCGCCACGTTGGCCACCTGTTGCATGCGCGAGATCAGCGAGGCAAAACTCGCGATGATGATTCGCCCCTGCGCTTCCCGAAAGACATCATCAAAGGCCGCGTCCACCACCCGCTCCGAAGGCGTCCAACCGGCGCGCTCCGCATTGGTCGAATCCGCAAACAAAGCCAACACGCCGCGCCGGGAAAACTCGGCCAGTTTGGCATAATCGCTCGGCCAGTTATCCACCGGCGTATGGTCAAACTTGTAGTCGCCCGAATGGACAATCAGCCCGGCCGGTGTTTGAATGCCAAGCCCCACCCCATCCGGCACCGAGTGACAAACATGGAAGAACTCCACCTGGAACGGCCCAATCTGCCGCGTTTCGCCTGCCTGAACGGTGTTCAGCACCGCCCGCTGCATCAATCCATAGCGCGCCAGCTTGACCTCCAACAGGCCGCGCGTCAGCGGCGTTGCATAGATGGGCGCCTGCGTAATCTCCAACAAATGTTGGATCGAACCGGTATGATCTTCATGCCCATGCGTGATCACAATCCCGCACACCTGATCGGCATGTTGAGCCACATACGTCATATCGGGGATGATGTAATCAATCCCGACCATATCATTTTCTGGGAACATCAGACCGCTATCCACGATCAAAATTTGTCCCTCATATTCATACAACATCATATTGCGGCCCACTTCACTCAGGCCGCCCAACGGAATGACACGAATCACAGAACTCATTAGAAAACCTCAAAAAAAGGCGCTCACGCCAAAATTGTCTAAAAAACAAGTCTCCCGGCTTGCAAACAGGCCGGGAGTGCATTCTCAAACCAAGAAGACCAACGCACAGCCCGTCATCCAACACGGGGCATGCCTATTTTAACATACAATCAAGTGCTTGTCAAAAGACCCCCGCCTTCATGGTACAATCGGCAGCATGAGCAAACCCACCCATTTTCTTTCTCTCATCACCGTGTTGTTGCTAAGCCTGTTCTTTGGCATCGTCCTATCCGCCCAACTGCTCGGCGCCACCAACAGCTACACGCCAACGCTTGCCATCCTGCTCGGCCTGTTGTTGAGCGTTGCCGCGTTTGTCAGTCTCTTGCGCAGCAACATTCTTGGCTATGCGCAATCAACACTCGGTCGCCCAACCGCCACGCGCTTGCCCGCCTGGCTGCAAACCGCCCTCTTCTCCACCGCCCTGCTGCTGTTAACCCTGCTTGTTCTCCTGCCCCTGGCGCGCTGGCCATTTTCCCACATCAGCGAAACCCTGCACTGGGATGCAGGCATCTATCACCTGCCCAAAGCCGTCGAATTGTATCGCAGCGGCACCCTCTGGGATCTCTCCATCCCCTTCGGCGAATTCCCCAATGGCTATGAAGCCCTGCTCAGCTTCACCCTCTCCCTCAGCCACGCCGACTTGCTCTTCGGCAGCGTTCACGCCGCCATTGCCCTGCTCTTCTTCCTCTCGCTCTTTCTGCTCGCGCGCCGCCTGACCGACCTTCCCGAAGGTCTGCTCGCCCTACTGATCGTCGTGCTGATGATCAGCGGACGCGTCACCCTGGCCTACAACCCCTGGTGGATCTTTAGCGACCTGTTGTATACCATCGGCAAAAATGACTTGCTGGCCGGCACCCTCACGCTGCTTGCACTGTTCTTTGCCCCAATCGGCCGCGAATCCCCGCGCCCGGCCTATCACTGGCCTGCGCTTGCTCTGGTCACCTTCCTGGCGCTTTGCACCAAGCCCTATGCTGCCTATGCCCTTTTGCCCGTTTGGCTGCTCGTCTTCTGGCGCGAATCTCAGCATACCCGTCCAGCCCTGCCTTACAAGACGCTTCTCCTTGCCACGCTGATCGTCCTGCCCGGCATCTGGTGGGTAGTGCGCAACCTGATCGTCTTGGGTGTCATCTTCCCGCCCGAAGTGCTGGAAATGCAGCAATGGAGCATCCTCTCCAACCTGACCAACCCCTTCTTCTACAATTACCTGCCGCGCAATTTCGTCTTCGTTCTCATCATCAGCGGCTTGCTCCTGCTCATCGGCCTGCTGCGCAAGCGCCTGCCGCCATGGTTCGTCGCCACCCAATGGCTCTTGCTGCTGACCTTCATCGCCACTGCCGAAACTGCCTTCTTCCGCGACACGCAAAAACCAACCGTCATTGCCTGGCGTTTTGGCATTGCCTTGCTCAGCTTCACTTTTCTCTCGCTGCTCATCCTGCTTGAGCCGCTGCTGCTGCGCCTGATGCGCGCCCTGTTGCGCTGGCGCCCAACCGCTCCCCTGCTGGGCTTGCTGCTCGTTGGTCTCACCATCTTCTTGATTTGGAACGACCGCAGCCTGCTGCGGTACGTACCAGAAAATGGCATCGTCCTGCGCGATCAGTTCCGCGAACCGGTCGGGAAGAATGGCTATCACAGCGCCTATGACTACCTGCAAAAAAATATCCGCAACTCGGTCATCCAAGTCGAAAACGGCCTGGTCTATTACGCCTATGGCCCCGGCTACACCAATTCGCCCACCAAACTGCAATATCCCTGGGGCATGGCCGAGCGCGTGCCACAGCTCACCCCGCAATACTTCCTTGTCTTTGAGCGCCCCTGGATGGGCGGCGAAAGCGGCTACAGTCCAACGCTTGATACGCCCGAATGGGCACAGCGTTGGGAGCTGATTTACGAAGATGGCGAGGGCCGTCTCTATCGGCGGCGCTGAACGCTCAGGACAAAGGACGCCCGTATAGCTGTTCGCGGATCTGCCCCACCTGCCGACGCAGGCGGTCATCGCGTTCCAGCATATCCGCCACCTTATCACAGGCATACATCACCGTCGTGTGATCGCGCCCGCCCAACACCTCACCAATTTGTGGCAGCGATACACTCTCTTCCTCGCGCAACAAATACATCGCCACCTGTCTCGGCAATGCCACTTCGCGCGAGCGGTCCCGCCCTGTGATCTGCTCCATCGTCACCCCAAAGGCGCTTGCCACCACCGCAACCACCTGTCTCGGCTCCAGCGTGCGGCGTTGCGGCAGCAAATCGGCCAGGGCAATATCCACCAGCTCCAACGAAAGCGGCCGACCGCTCAAATCTGCATAGGCAAGCACACGCGTCAACGACCCTTCCAGTTCACGGATATTGGATTGCACCTGTCGCGCAATCGCTTCCAAAATCGAATCGGGCACCCGCCGCCCCGCGCGATCGGCCTTAGAACGTAGAATTGCAATGCGCGTCTCAAGATCCGGCGGCTGCATGTCTACAATTAGCCCCCATTCAAAGCGTGAGCGCAACCGTTCTTCCAGTGTCACCATCGCCTTGGGCGGACGGTCAGAGGTAATCACAATTTGCTTTTCCTGCCCATGCAGCGTGTTGAATGTGTGAAAGAACTCCTCTTGCGTCGATTCTTTCCCGGCGATGAATTGAATATCATCAATCAACAGCACATCAATGTTGCGATAGCGGTCGCGAAAAGAAACCGTGTTGTGCGTCCGAATGGCGTTGATCAAATCGTTGGTAAACTCCTCAGACGAAACATACAACACCTGCAAACCCTGTGCGTGAGTCATGTTGCCAATTGCATGAAGCAAATGCGTTTTCCCCAAACCAACCCCACCATACAAAAACAAGGGATTATAGGCTCGCGCCGGATTTTCAGCCACTGCAATGCACGCTGCATGAGCCAGGCGATTGCTGCTGCCAACCACAAATGTATCGAACACATAGCGCGCATTGAAAGGCGAACTGACAGGCGCTTGCCTGGTTAATGGCACTTCCTCCGCCTCCTCGGCAACCTCTGCACGCGCACACGTCTCCTCATCCTTATGCCACACCACAAAATTCACCACCTGTGGACTGCCCAAAAAACCAGAAAGCCTGCTGCTGATGGTACTTGCCAGGCGATTTTCCAACCAATCACGCGCATACGCGTTCTGTACGCCAATCGTAAACACCCCCTGCGCATAAGAGACCAACTCTGCGCAACGCACCCAGGTATCGAAGGCCGCTTTGGACATTTCGGTTTGCAATTGACCCAGCGTAGATTGCCAGGCTTGTTGTGCGTTCATAGGCAGCATCCTCTCCAGAAGAGCAGTTTTGTCGTGCACTGGTCATAAGCAAGTAGGGCAAGCAAACCCACTGCTTATCGCGCAGTGGGATCAACAAAAAAAACACAATAATAATTGCTCGATTTGAATCACTTGCCCTGCCGCCCTCAACCAACTTTGTACCTGGATTCTAGCAGAAATTTCAGCTTCCGACAAGTCGCTGAGCATACGCCAGTCTAAAAATTCCCCAAATTTTAAGCCCGCCAATCTTAAGAAAAAGCCTTGCCTTCACGCCAAGGTTTTTTTTAAGTTTTACTACACGCCCCCAACTAGCAGCACCATTGAAGTACCGCACCCCCATATATGGCGTTTCAAACAGAACTAAAGGGCCAACTTCCAAATATAGCGACTCGAATCCCAAAAATTCTCATGTTCTTCCAGGGCCATAAGCCAAGATTCAAATCCTGAAAACTGCATCAACGCATCTTGCCACTATTTTAATCCGACAACATTTGTCGCGCCACCCGACGGGCAATTTGCACCGCAAAATTCGTCCCTCGATCCCACGGGTACACCTGACTCATGCTGGCAAAATACAACCCATCCAAGGGCGTTTTCGTTTCAGGGATATTGGCAGAATGCCCCACCAACGGCACGGGCTGCGCATAAGTCGTGCGGAACAACCAGCTCTTGCGCACCCAATCCGGACGAAAGTCCGGGTTGATGCGCGCCAACGCCGGCAAAATGCGTTCCAACAGCTCTTCCTGAGTCAGACGAAAGTTTTCGTGCGATGTATCCAAATAATCACCGCAATACACAATCCGATCGCCACCAAAATATTCTGGCGACAGGAAATTGGTGTGCTCAACCAATGCCAAAAACGGATACCCGGCCCGTTTGGGCAAGTTAAACCAATAATATCCCTGCGTTGATAGCTGATGTCGCAAGGCCAACACCATCACCACCGCCCCCATGCTCTTCAGGCGCAGCAAGCCGCTTAAATAAGCCTCCGGCAATTCTGGCGCCATCTTCGCCAAAGCCGCCGGAGAAACCGTCACCAGACAGCGATCAAAATGTTCCACCTCACCATCCGGCAGGGTCACATCCAGGCCAGCCTGCGCACCCTTGCGAATCCCCTGCACCGCCGTCGCAAGCCGAATCGTCACCCCGCGCCGCTGTAACTCCTGCGCAAACCGATCCGAAAATGCCTGAAAGCCCCCCACAAACGTCCCCAAGCGCGTTGTGCGTGCCTTGATGCGCGCCCAAAACCAGGCCATGTTCACATCCTGATAATGCGGGCCAAACTTCCCTTGCAACATCGGCTCAAACATCATCCCATACACGCGCTCGCCATACGCCTTGCGCAACCATTCATCCGCCGTCACACGCTCCAACGGCTTCCAGCTTGCCAGGTAACGTAAATAAATCGTCACAAAGCCAAACCGCGCCATATCCAACAGGCCAAAGCCCGGAAAAGTCAACGCCGCCAGGGGCGAATCGAGCGGGTAAAAACGATCTTGATAATACACCACCGTCTTCGGGCGCGGAAAAATCACCTCGCTGCGCCATCCCAGCTCATCAATCAGCCCCAGCATATCCGCGTCACTACCAAACCAGTGATGATAAAACTTTTCCACCGACCATTGCCAGTTTGGCTCTTTAAAACCTGCCGCCAGCCCACCGACCGCATCTGCAGCCTCATAGATTGTCACCGTGTGACCAGCACGCACAAAATCCCATGCTGCTGCCATCCCCCCAATCCCTGCTCCAACGATTGCAATGCGCATAAAACTCCCTTTCTCTTGTTAACCAGGCTTACGGCACAGCCGCTTCATCCGCCGCATCGCCACGTAAATTCTCCAGGCTCTTTCCCCAACGCAAAGGCTGCCGCAAATAAAAATAGACGCCAACCAACGTGATTGGGAACCAAAGCGCCGCATGAAGCACCAAAGTATAACCGGCTGCCACCGCCTGCGGCACTCCATAGGCCCCCAACAAGGCAATCCCAGGAGCATCAAACGTCCCCACATAGCCCGGTGCAGAAGGCAGCGTCGTTGTCAGATTCACAATCCCATTCATCAACATCAAAGCAAAGAAGCTGACCTCGAATGGGAACGCGTGCATCACAAACCAATATTTGGCCGTTTCCAGCAGCCAAATGACAACCGTTGTCACAAAGATCATCAGCACATCGGCCGGTGATCGCAGTGATTCCAAACCGGTCAAAAAGCGCAGCGCAAAACCGCGCACCTTTTCGCGCACCCGCACCGGCAGCAGATGATCCACCCCCCAATTGACCAACCGCTCTGAAACCCGCGGGAACATCGCCGCCAACAAAAACACCAGCAGCGCGCCCAAGAACACTGCCGTGCCGCCAATCGCCACATCGCGGATATTCAGATTGCCCAGCACCCCGGCGCTATCCGTCAGCTTTGCCAATTCGCCCAAATTGACGAAAACAAACGCCAACATCACCACGCCATCGAAGATGCGCTCAACAATCACCGTTGCCAGCGAAGCCGAAATCGGCACCCCCTCACGCTGCTTCAACACCGCCGCCCGTAACAACTCGCCCGCCCGCGCCGGATAGATGTTGTTGCCCATATACCCAATCGTCACAATTGGGAACATCACCCGGGTTGGAATTTTCTTCAACGGACGCAACATATAATGCCAGCGCCAGGCACGCGCCCACACGCCGACAAAATAGACCAATACGCCTGGAATTAACCAGACGTATTGAGCTGCTCTAAGTGCCTGCCAAAACTCATCCAAATGCAAGCCACGCAGCGCCAGCGCCAAACATACGACGCTGATCAACACACCGACCCAAAACTGCCAGCGTTTTAACATACCTCTATTGTACCCGTCCGGGCCAGGGCGTCAATCCCCCAGAGAATAACGACTTTCAACACACGGCTGCCAACTCGACCCAAGCCAAACTTCATCCGCCCGAGTTTTGTATTGCTGCCATTCCGTTGCATGAGACAGCAACAATTGTCTTGCCCGCAAGTCTGAAAAATGAAGACTCTGCCAGGGCTTCTGCTGCTGTTCCTCTTGCTGCTTTGTCCAACAAGCCAGAGTCGCCCCCAAGGCATCCCGCACATCCGGCTGCGTTGCCTGCTGATAAGCCTCATAGACTGCCGGCACTGCATCACTTGAAAGCGTCGTCAGATACGAACGGTCCAACTCCTCCCCCGCATAGGCGCGGGCGATATTCTGCCGGGCAATGAACCCATCCACATTCAACACGCCAAACGTCAGCCCAAAAGCCAAAACAGCCAACACCATGGCCAGTGCAAACCGCCCACGCCGACCGCTCAGCTCCAGCCCCAGCGTCACCAGCAAGAACAACCCCAGCCAGGGGATGAAAATATGCGTCTGCGTGCGCAAACGGGTGAAGCCATACGCTGCCTCATACAACCCAAGGCGCTGCCAGGCCGAAACCAACATCACCATCACCAACGCGAACAACATCGTCACCAACACGCGAAACACCGTTTTTTGCGTTGCCGAACGTTGATTTGAAATCGCTGCCAACGTCCAATAAATCGCCAGACTGATCAGTGCGACGATCACCAACTCATTGAAGCCACGCACAGCATACTCGGAATAGGTGTAGCCCAAGTCGCTGATATTGGCATTGCCGCCAAAAAAGTATTCAAACTGCACCGCCACAAACGATGCAAACAACAAATTGATGCACGCCAGAGCTGTTGCACTCACCGCCATTGGCATAAATGAGCCAAACAAAGGTTGATTTGCATCCGGACGCTTCTCCATCGTGTGCGGATGCACAGCGTGCAGCAGCACCCCAATCAGCCCATAGGCCAGAATCAACACATAGAAAAAGCGAAACAGATACTCAGCGATATTTTCAAGATCGAAGGCTTCAAAAAACGCCTTCAGTCGGTCGCTAAAAATCGGGTCAGCACTGGAAAGCAAAACCACCAACACCGCCAAGACCGGTGTCACCAACACAATGCCCAACAGTGCCCAGCCAAGTTGTTTCAACACCTCCCGCCACGGCAAAACAGCTTCCTCTTTCTCTTGCACCGGTCGGCGAAAGACTTCCGGCATGCGCGACAAGGCTGCGCCCAAAAGATTGAAGCCCATCTGCACCCAATCCCCTATGCGATAAAACCAGGCATTGCCTGTGCGCAAGGTTCCAACCAACGCAGTCAAACAGAACAAAGCCAGCGTCACCCCCAAAAACATGGTAAACGCCTGTTTGCGAAAGCACACCATCAAGGCAAACACAAGCGCCAAAATCACCCAAATCACACTACTGCGCGCCACCTGCACCTTCTCAATGCGCAACAACGCCAGCAACACCACCAGTGCCAGCACAACCCACACCAGGAATGAAATCCCGATTGCCTTTTGCCAGAACAGTAAGTCCACCGCCCAGGCCACAAACATCCCCCCCAGCACAAACCAGACATATTTCTTAGACATGTTTACACTCCTTCATTGCTCTGAAAATTGGAGGTCGTCCAGCAACGTGACTGAACCCCGTCCAAAATCTTATGAGCGCTCAGCTGCCAAAACCTATCCGATACGCAAATGGCTCTTCCTGCAGCTTCAAAACCTATCAAATCCTATCACATCGGTTGATGATTAACTGATTGGCCACACATTGGAAGGTTTGCGCGGGAAAAGTGCGGTCAACAATGCACGTCCGCGCTCGTTCGTCCAACAATCTGCAAAGGCATTGCGCAGCTCATCCAAGCTGCGGTAGCCAAATAACAATTGCAAAAAGCTCAGCCCTGGAAAAGCCGCATCCACTGCCTGCCAACGCTCCAATTCATACGCCTCACAGGCAGTCAATCGCCCAGCTTCGAACGTCAAATGCAAGCCAGTGCGATAAAAACCGACTTTAAATTCGCCACTCACCCCAGCATATAGCGATTGCGCCAGCCGCACCTCAAGCGCCGGGGCAATCAACCGCAGAAAACCAGCCAGGTCTGAGAGACGCACATACCAGGCATAGGGCTTTTTCACCACGGGCAACCAGCGCTCCGCCACTTGATAAGCCGGGTGTTCTTCCCCCAAAGCAAGCTCCACACCCAGGCAAGGCTTTCCATCTTGCGCAGCAATTTCGTTCCCTTTTTGCAACAAATAGCGCAGCACACAAGGCAACGCATCATACCAGGAAACCCCTTCCATCAGTTCCAAAACCGTTGCCGCCAGCACATTTGAGGGTCGCACGTAGGGTTCATGAGCAAAAAAACCAACCGGCTGACCCGACGCATGGGTCAGCACCATCAACACTTTCCGATTCACATTCAGTTCACATGCACCATCCAGCTCATAACGCCACTCCGCCGGGCTGCGCACGCAATGCACCACCCCGCGCCGCCCGCCCAATCTTTCGCAATCGGCAATCCATGGCAAATCATCCACCTGCGCCGGACGCACCGTATAGCCCTGTGCCTGAGTCGGCAGCTGCGCCGCAAAACCTCGCCGCTCCCCGCCCAAATTCAAAAGCATCTCATAGCCAAACTGCCGATAATAGTATGGAATGCCCGTAATGGCCTGCACCCATTCGCCGCGCGAGCGGCTTAATTGATGAAGCACCTCAAACTGCGCCCGTATCAATCCGCGCCGGCGATACGCCGGCTCTGTTCCCACCAATTCAGGGCGACCAACCCCAAACGGAACACCTTCATAATCCCAGGTCTGCGAAATCAAGCAGGCAGCCGAAACAATCCGCCCCGACGCCTGCTCAACCACCACCGTAAAATCTTCAGCGCCAAAGCGCGGATGCCCACCTCCCATCAAATCGCGCGTCCAGGCCGCCAGGCGCGGTTGCGGATCCCGCACATCTTCATCATCATCCATGGAATGAATCCGTTGATTGAACGCCGCCAGTTCTTCCATATCTTCCGCCCGGCTGCGCCGCAGCAGCAAACCATTCCCCAAATCTTGTTCTAACCCATGCAAAACTGACATTGCCTACTCCCTTTACCCAAAAATCAACCGGCTTGGTTTGCAACCAAGCCGGTGAATACAATCATTTGCTTTCAGTTGTCGGTGATGCTGCCGGTTTCGGCGTAGGTTCTGCCGTTTTGCTCCCACCCCCGTCATTCGCTTCCGTCGCAGCAGTGTTCGTCTTTTCCTCCGCATGAGTCGAGGAGCGGCTCGCTCCAGAAGGCGAACGGTGATCCGTGGCATAAAACCCCGACCCCTTGAACACAATGCTCACCGGAGTAAAAACCTTTCGCAACGTTTCTTTGCCACACTTCGGACAAACCGTCAATAACGGGTCTGAAAAACGTTGCGTATGATCAAATTCTGTTCCACAAGAATCACACCGATAGGTATAAACGGGCATTCCAATCACCTCGTCGAAAAATCTTTTTCAATCTTGCAATTTTACGCCCATTACGCCATCTTGGCAAGGTCATTTTTTCTGCCACAAACGGCATCAACCTTACGCAGGTTCGTAGTATACTTAATACAAAACCTCATACGGAGCAAACACCATGAAATTACTCATTGCTGTAGACATGGAAGGCATTACCGGCGTCGTGGATTGGAATCATGTCACCCCAACCCATGCCGAATATCAACGATTTCGCCGCCTGATGACTGCCGATGTAAACGCCGCCATTGCAGGTGCAGCCGAAGCAGGTGTAACCGACATTCAGGTGAGCGATGGACACTGGAACAGTGGCAACATCCTGATCGAAGAACTGGACTCGCGTGCCCTTTTGAACACCGGCACACCTTCCCCCTACTCCATGGTACAAGGCGTGCAACATGGTGTAGATGCTGTCTTTTTCATCGGTTACCATGCCCGCATCGGCACTCCCAACGCCATTCTGGATCATACCTGGTCTGCCTCGCGCGTTGCCAACCTATGGCTCAATGGACGCCTTGTCGGTGAAACCGGCCTCAACGCCGCCGTCTGCGGCGCCTTTGGCGCGCCCGTTCTGCTCGTTTCAGGCGATCAGGCCGTCGCCGCCGAAGCCCAAGAATGGATCCCCGGCATTGAAACCGCTGTCGTCAAACAGGCCTGCGGACGTTTTGCCGCCCAATGCCTGCCGCCCGCCGAATCGCAACAGCTCATTCGTAACACTGCGCGGCGCGCCATCGAACGCTTCCAGGCCGGGAACTCACCCGACCCGCTGACCTTTGCCCCCGTCACCCTGCGCGTCGAATTCCACTACACGCAAATGGCCGACATGGCCTCGCTTATGCCCGGCGCCACCCGCCTGGATGGACGTACAATTGAGTTCCAAGCCAACGATGCACCCGCTGCTCTGTGCAGCTTTCGCACCGCCGTTTCACTCGCCAATCTCTAATACAGGGAGAAGCCCATGGAAAAAGTAACCGCCTTGATTCTAAGACCGGCCAAAGGCCAAAAAGTAGAGATTCTCATCTTTCGCCATCCCACCGCCGGCTTGCAAATTCCAGCAGGCACGGTCAACATCGGCGAAGCCCCCGAAGCAGCTGTATTGCGCGAGGTCGAAGAAGAAACCGGGCTAACCGAGGTGCGCATTGTCCGCAAATTGGGCGTTGAAAAAATTGAGCTACCCGCCGATCAAGCCGTCTTGAAAGAATCCCTCCACCCTTACATGGAGCCCTCCCCCTCTGCCACCCAACTCGACATCGAACTTGGCCGCGGCTGGGTCGTCAACATTGGCGAGCGCAAAGGCCGTTTTACCCAGATCACCTACACCGAAACCAAACACACCGGCAAAAAACAGCTCAGCACCGCCACCGGTTGGGTTCCAACCGCAATGCTCGACACCAAAATGACGCGCCACTTCTACTGGTTGCAGCCGCGCAGTGAAACACCCCCGCGCTGGCAATGGTCTTCTGACCTTGGCTACGTATTTGATCTACGCTGGACGCCACTTTCTCCGGCACCCAACCTGATCGAACACCAACGCCCCTGGCTCAAATGGGTCACCAACATCTCCTGGCTCGATACCCTTTCTTGAACCGCCGCATTTCACCTTGCTAACCTGGCCGCCTTTTGATCAATCCACGCTGCGCCTGGCGCTGACTGCTTTGGTCACACTCTTCTTGCCCGGTCTGGCCTGGACAGCCTGGCGCCCTGCCAACGACCGCCGCGATGCGCTTGAACGCCTGGCTGACGCAGCCGCACTCAGCCTTGCCATCACGGCCCTGCTGGCGCTGCTCTTCTTCTTGTTCAACATTCCTTTCCAAACCGGGCTCTTGCGCAGCCTCTACCTCATTTTTTTGCTGCTTGGCGGGTTCGGCCTGGTGCGTCGCATCCTCTTGCATCGCCACCGCATTCAGTTTTCCATCACCGCCATCGCCTGGACAAGCCTTGGCCTTCTCGCCCTGCTCAGCGTGCTCATCTGGCGCATGTATCAAGCGCGCTCACTGCTTTTGCCCGCCTGGGTCGATTCGGTTCATCACACCCTCATCATCCAAAAATTCCTTACCTCTGCCGGTCTGCCCGATACCCTCGCCCCAGAATTACCTTTCCACTTTTCCTATCACTACGGTTCACACGCCCTAATCGCCCTGTTTTGCGCCCTAAGCGACATGGAACCCGCCCAAGCCTTACTCTGGTTGGGGCAATGGATCAACACCCTACTGGCGCTCACCACCTATCGCCTTGGACGTGCCTTCCGCCTGCCGCGCCCTGCTGCCATTTTGGCCCTGCTGCTGGTTGGGTTTGCCTTCCAAATGCCTGCTTATTACCTTTCCTGGGGAAGAGTGCCCCTCCCAGCCGGATTAATCTTGCTTGGCTCTGCCCAAGCTGCCGCCCTGACCCTTAACCAACAACGCCTGCCCCGCCCCGCCTGGCTACGCCTGACACTGCTCACAGCGGGAAGCCTGCTCACCCACTACCTCACCTCGCTGCTCCTGGCCCTCTTCCTGGCCGCCCTGTTCCTCGGACGCCTGCTACAAGCCCTACTTCAGCGTAAAACGGCTCACGCTTTAATCCAACGCGCCTTGCTGCTTGTCAGCGCAGGCGCAGGCGGATTGCTTTTGGCCTTGCCATGGTTAATGCGCACCTGGACATATGTTCAAGGTCAAAGTTCGCTCAAGTTCACCTCACCACTCAGCGGCAGCGACGCTGGTTACCTGGCTTACCTTGGCTACTTACTCGGCCCCACCCATGCACACGCCTTACACTTTGCTGCCCTGGCAGGCTTGCTGCTTGCCGCTCTGCAACACCGCACCCGCCCACTGGCATTGTGGAGCGTCAGTTGGCTGCTGCTTGGCCTACCCTGGGGATTACGTCTGCCTGTCTTCCGCCCTGACCTCATGGTGATCATGGCTTTCCTGCCAGCTGCGTTGCTCAACGCCAACATGCTACAAACCATCACCTCCTGGCTGGGCCAACGCTTGCGTCCTTGGTTCGGCACGGCTCTCTTCTGGATTCTGGCCCTCACGCTCACCCTATGGGGCGCACAAAAGACAGCCAACATTCTCAATCCAGCCACCATTCTTGCAGATGCCAATGACCTGCAAGCCCTCAACTGGATTCAAGCCAACACCCCTGCCCAAGCGCGCTTTTTGATCAATGCGACTCCCTGGCAAGGTGTCTATCGCGGCATGGACGGCGGATATTGGATTACGCCCCTCACCGGGCGCTGGAGCGTCATTCCTCCCGCGCTGTATAACATGGATAGCCCCGAAAATGTTGCTGCAATTCAACAGCGCGCCGCCACCGTTGCCGGGTTGACCACCTGCGACAGCACCTTTTGGCAGATTATCGCCGAGAATCAAATTACCTACATTTACACCAAACAAGCCATTGGCAGCCTGCAAGCGCAGGGCCTCAAAGACTGCCCCAACCTATTGCTTGTCTATCAAAAACAAACCATCTCCATTTACGAGGTCTTAGACAATCCGCCATAAAAAGCGCACAAATCATTCACCGGGCAGATAGAGCAAAGCGGCTTACGCGCCGTACATACCTCCCGACCCAGGCGAATCAAATTTAAGTGCGCTGGCCCATAGCTCTCTGGGGCGAACAGCCCCGCAAGATGCGCATGCGCCTGCTCCACCGTCATTTCTGGCGGACGAAGCCCCAAGCGCCCACTAACGCGGTAAATATGGGTGTCCACCGGAAAATCCGGTTTTCCCAGCGAAAATAACAGCACAATTGCCGCCGTCTTGGGCCCCACCCCCTGGAAGCGCATCAACCATGCCCGTGCCTCTTCAACCGTCATATCTTGCAACAACGACAAATCAAGCCGCCCCACCTCGTCGGTAATTTGTCGCAGCACCGCTTGAATGCGCGGTCCTTTTTGATTGGCCAAACCAGCCGGGCGAATCGCTTCAATCACCTGTTCCACGTTTGCATCTCGCACAGCTTCCCAACTTCCAAAAGCTTGTTGCAACCTTGCAAAAGCAATATCGCGGTTGCGATCATTCGTGTTCTGCGACAAGATGGTCGAAACCAATTCATCCAAAGCCGGCAATGGCATACGCCATGCCGGCACACCATACACCGCACACAGCCGCGCATAAATTTGGGCAGCTTGCTGCTGCAACACCGACCGAGTCATCTCACAAATTCAGCCGCAGCTCAAACACAGGCCGATGTTGTCCAACCGCAAACTTGCGCCAATTGCGCACCGGACGTGCCGCCAAAAAGTCCATTGCTGCAACGTCCTCCTCGCCAATTGCACCAATCTGCCGCAGCAATTCAATCGCCACAATCGTGCGCGCCCGCTGCCCCTGATCGCCATCTGCAATCTTGAACGCAATTCCCAAAGCCGGGCTGCCGGGCCCCAACGCCCCGGGCATCAAGCCAATTCCCTGATACCCCTCCGCCCCTGCTTTTGCCACAATCCGTCCTGCACCACGTTGCATCACAAGCGTATCAAAGCGTTCCGGTCCAGCCACCATATCAGGATGTTGCGTCATTGCCCGCACGATCTTTCGGCAAGCCGCTGCCCTGCCATCCGTCAGGCCAATCGGGTCGCACAAACGCGCATAGGCCAAAGCCACATTGCGCAAAGGCGCCGCAAACACTGGCGCAGAGCAGCCATCCATACCTATAGCCAACTTTTCCACCGGATAATCACACATCTCCGCAAAAGTGCGAAAAATTGTCTGTTGAACAGGATGCTGCGGATTGATGTAATCCTCCGTCGGCAACCCACGCAACTGACACTGTGCCAACATGCCACTATGTTTGCCGGAACAATTGTTACGGTTTGGGGTCGGCACTTCACCCGTGCGCATCATCTCCCGTGCGCGCGGTTCATAATAAGGATAATGCGCCCCACACAACAATTGGTTTTCCGTAACACCGATCTTTT
>Ga0208695_1000413_pt1 | contig 48383 bp, 39 predicted proteins | sample AD_UKC111_MetaG_FD_184449 | JGI IMG/M metagenome (GOLD analysis project Ga0208695, IMG submission 184449) | Active sludge microbial communities of municipal wastewater-treating anaerobic digesters from Hong Kong - AD_UKC111_MetaG (SPAdes)... | ecosystem: Engineered > Bioreactor > Anaerobic >... | reverse complement strand
GCAAGAGGTAAAAGCAGAAATTTGCCTGTTGACTTTCTGGTGAAAGAGGCTAATGAAATAGCCTCTAAAGGCATAAAGGAGATTGTTTTGACCGGGGTTAATACCGGTGATTTTGGAAAAAGTACTGGAGAGAATTTTCTCGATTTGCTCAAGGAACTTGAGAAAGTTGAAGGTATAGAACGTTACAGGATATCTTCTATTGAGCCAAATTTGCTCACTGAGGATATAATTAAATGGGTGGCTGAAAATTCCAAATTTCTTCATCATTTTCATATCCCACTGCAATCGGGTTCTGACAAAATTCTTGCGTTAATGAGCCGGCGTTATAATACTTCTCTTTTTAGAGAGAAGGTTAAGATTGTGAGAAGATATATGCCTGATGCATTCATAGGTGTAGACGTTATTGTGGGTTTTCCTGGTGAAGATGTGAGCGAATTTAATGAGACTTTTAATTTTCTGAACACTCTACGACCGGCATTTATTCATGTTTTTCCATATTCCAAAAGAGCAAATACTCCTGCAGCCAATATGGATGAGCAAGTGGATGAGCGAGTTAAACATGAACGTGTTGTCAAACTTGAATCTCTATGCAAAATTTTGCATGATGAATTTGTGGATTCTCAAAAGGGTAAAAAAGAATATGTACTTTTTGAGAGTACTCAAAAGGGTGGTAAAATGTATGGCTACACAAGAAATTATATAAGGGTTGAACGGCCTTATGACCGTTATGCAATAGGAAAAATTGTTGAAGTTACTCTTTGATATTATTGGCTTTGTTCTCGGCCTTACGTTTCTTCTTGTTTCCGAATATGCTTTTTAGCAATTCCTTGAATGTTGTAAACTCTTCCTGATAAACGAAACCGCCACCATTTCTCTGGCTGTTGTCCAAATAATTTGAAAATTGATCTGCAGAATGTGAGAATAACTTGGCACGGAACTTTCCCTTATCATCCAGTTTTATTTCAACGTCCACATCGCCGACAACTTCGTTTGTACTGTTTGAATATCTTGCATTTCCTATGTTGCCGTTGATTATAACTCTATTATTGAAAAGTTGTGTTGACACAGCGGCGTCGAAAATATCTCTACCATTCTGTCCAGGCAGATAATTGAAACTCAGGTCAAGTGGGATGTCCAATTGATTGAAAATTTTGTTTATCTGATTGGATAACACTTCTGTGGCATTGGAATACAACAGAGTGGAATTATTTACAACACTTGACTGGATATCCGGAATAAAACTGTTGGAAACGAGGAGAGACATTACCTGTTTAATAACTTTATCTTCGGTATTAAGTGCTGCGTCAACTCTTGCTTTCGTAATGGGATCCAGATCGGGTATTTCTATGTCAAAGGCGATATTAGGGTTCATCAAAGGGCCTGTTAACTTAATCAGACAGTCTACTGTTCTTCTGCTGCTGACAGAGCTGGTATCTGAAATTAAGGTGTTGATTGATGTTTTGGTTCTGTATTTTGCAGTAAGATTGAGAGTCGTTTTATTAATATCTCCGTTAAAGCCGATAGTACCACCTTGCTGAATAATAAAATCTCTGTTAAATATTCCTTGGAGAACAAATTTATACGAACCGCTTTCAATTAAGTAGTCTCCCTTGATGTTAAAAATGTGTTTTGAAGGTTTGATATCCATACTAATTAGTCCGCTTCCAAATCCTTTGATGACATCACCTGCAGACTTGTCAATTTCTATGAGCATTGCAGCATCAGGGGTGATATTCAATTTAAGTTGGACCTCGAGCTCTGTAGATGCTGGTTTTTCTTTTTTTTCTTGAGTTTGGTGAATTGTAATTTTATCTGCTGTAAAACTTGTGTTCTGAACAAATTTCAACAAATTGGAATTTACGGCTTCGTTACCGTTTGAAAGAGGAATATGTATTTCTGTGTTTTTATTGGACTGAGCTGACAGCTCCATAAATATTTTTTTTAGCGTGCCTTTTAGATTGAAATAACCATTGCCAAAGGCTTTTCCATAAAATGTGCTGTTATCTGACTCAGTGAGATTGATAAGTTCTATATTGGAAAAATTAATAGTAGTATTGAAAGCAAGATTACGGAAGTGAGTATATGTAATTCCACCATTAATGGTACCTTTCGATCCGTACTGGTCTGTTATAAATGTGTTTACAAATACAAGTCCGTTTTCGTGAAGTCTTGTTTGCCCATTTATAGTATATCTTACTTTTGTATAGTCAACAGTGAATGAAAGATCTTTTAGAGAGGCATCTTCACTTGTTAATACGAGTTTGTTTATAGGACCCTTGCAATTAATTTTTCCGTTGATGCCTCCGGTTATATCAGATACTATTCCGGTAAAAATAGGAGAAGCATAACCCGGGTCCAGGTTATTGAAATTACCTGTAATGTCAATGTATTTTTCTTTTGGAGCATATGTGCCTGAAATATCCATTGTTCTTTTTCCATTCAAATCGTTAAAGACTATCAAATCTAATTTCTTCTCAGGGTTGTTCCATTTGCTTGACATGCTTAGAGATCCAATATCTCTTTTTACCACTGATACTGCCTGTCCGTTAAGATGCATTTGTATTTGTGGTTTATTGAAGGCTTCTTTGAAAACAATATCTCCTGAAAATAATCCTGTAAAATGCAATGGTTTTTTCATGAAAGCATCAAACAATGATATATCAAAGCAGTTTATTTTTAAATTAATAGAATCATTTTCAGAATTGGACACACGTCCCTCAGCTGTAAAGAACTGCTTGTCGTTTTCTATTTTAAATCCTTCTACTTGAATATTATTATTGTTTATTAAGATTCTTGAAGGGGAGAGAGACCATAACTGGTTGTTTATGATCATTCTCGAAGGATTGACATATATGTCAAAAATAGGTTTTGGAGAGGATACTTCTCTTCTTATGTTTGTTCGAGTACTAAGTAAAACGCGGTTTTTTACATCGCTTTCATTGGAAAATGCTGTTCGTAAGCTTAAAGTATCATGGCTTGCGGAAAAAACTATCCTATTGCTGTCGAGCATCAGTTTTGAGATAGTTATTCCCGATGACTTGATATCAGAAAGCATATGATTACTGTAGGAATCGAGTTTCAAAGAAAGATCATGGATTTTGTAATCTTTATATCCCAGCTCTTTAGATAAAAGAGAGAGATTCAGGTTGTCATTTTCATCAATTTCAACCAAAAGTGCACTTTTTTCAGCTATGTCAAGTCCGGGGAGAAGTAGTTCATTAATGGCCTTTGTATTGAATGTGTTGATTGTCAGGCGATAGTGTTTACTGCTGTCAATATTTGGACTCCATTCCTTTTTAGCAAGAAGAGATGGAATATGACGGTCAAAAGTTGTTTTCAAAACTTTTTCGACAAATCCGGTAATGAAATCTGAACCTTTATATGTAATATCGGCAAAACCTGACTTAATGGTAAGATTAAAGTTGTCTTGATTTGTCAGCGATTGAATAATTATGTCTCCAATATTAAACTCTCCGTCTCTATTTTTGTATTCAATTGACTTAGCACTTATTGTTCCAATAATATCACCATCAACTTTATGAGTAAAGTTCGCCAGGGTTTTGAAGCTGATGACAGAAACAGAGTCTCTTTTATCAAGATTAAGGGCTGCAAGATCTGCATAAGCAACATCTGCATAGAAGTCATAATATGAATCTTTTTTTGAGGAACGGCCAAATATTCCCTGAAAGATAAAATTCAAATTGGGATCATGGCATACTACTCTTCCGTCAAATTTATTGTCAACATAGCTTCCAACGGAGTATATATTTGAATAGGAATAGTCTTTAAAATCAATTCTTCTGACAGAAATGCTGTCAATATTAAATTTGCTTCCACCATATCTTTCATCTCTAATTAGTCCACTAAGTGTACTTCTAAATGTGGTCTTGCCTATATTGCTGTTTTGAACAAGAAGTCCAATGTTAAAGTTATTAGCCAGAAGCTTTCCCTCAATATCCAAACCATGTTCTGAACGATTTTCTCTTAGTAGCATATCCATGTAAATATCACCAATTGATGAGGTTAAATTGCCATTTGCCACAAAGTCTGAAAATAGTCCTGCAACTCTGCCTCTAAAGCTATATTTAATGAGTGGGGATAGTTTTGAGAATAAGTTCTCCGGTTGATTGCTGTTGATCGAGGAGACTATTCTCGATATATCACTTGCCATTGTTTCGGCATCATTGATGTCGAGAAAAAGCATAGTTTCTCTTATATCAGGAAGACCTGATATCCTTGCATTTAGACTTATAAATGAAAGTCCTGATTCTGAGGTTATGGTTAAATCTTCTGTTTTTAGAGAAGAGATAGTGCCTTCAATTTTTCCGCTGGCATAGATAGAGAGACTGTTCCCTTTTAATGTGGGTGCGAGCTTAGAGAGCGTATTAAAACTTATGAAAGCGTTGTCAAGAGATGTCTCTATTTTGACACTGTCAACAAAATTTTTGAAACTGTTAATTCCATTAAAGTGAAATTTTAAATAGTCTGCTCTTAATTCAGTCTTACTGTCAAACAAATATAAATCGTCAATAAATATTCCTCTTCGGCCTATTTTTGCATTACCACTTAACTTGTCAATTCTAAAACCACTCTTTTGTTCTACTAATGAGAGATTTACCAAGTTGCCATGGAACATTTTATCTTTGTTTTTAAAATCTTTTACTCTCAAATCTGAAATGTCGCATACTAAATCTTTGAAAGACAAACATTCTCCGTGTCTGTCGGGAGCCTTAGAACTAAAATCTCGAAAAGTGAACTTAATATTCCTGGCCCGGAGATCATTAATTTTTATTTTACTGTCAAAGATATGAGTAGTATCCTTGCTAATATTTTTATAGAGGTTAAAGCATCTGTCGACATTTGTCGTTTTGTCTGCCCATGTTATCAGGTTAAATTGTCCATCGGAAAGTGAAATTTTTTTAATGTTGCATCTGTTTCTGAAAAAAACGTCCCTTGCAGAAAAACTTACAGAAAGTTTTTTGCAGCTTATAAGGGTATCAATATTTGAGTTGTATGTGATAGAAAGATCGTTTATTATGATTTTGTTAAAAAACAGATAGCATACCTTGCCTATCGAGATGTCAGCTTTAATGTTTTTTGATAAATTTTCAACGATTTTTCCTGTTAATTTTGTTTGGAGATTAGGATCTTGAAGGGCAATGTAAATACTTGCTGGAATGAGTATTACCAACGACAAAATGATAACTGCTATTTTTTTTAAAATGTTGATATATGATTCGTTTAAATGACAAAATTAATCAAAATAGTGGAGGAGTTTGTTAAAAATAAACCAATTTTGCGGGATATATAGTAGTTATGGATCTTACAATACTTGGAATAGAATCATCGTGTGACGACACTTCTGCAGCAGTACTTAGAAATGAAATGTTGCTTTCAAACGTTATGGCAGGGCAGGAGGTTCACAGCAAATATGGCGGAGTAATTCCCGAGCTTGCTTCAAGAGCCCATCAACAAAATATTGTACCAGTAGTCGACAGGGCTCTTAAGCTTGCAGAAGTTTCCCTGAATGACATTGATGTGATAGCTTTTACAAGAGGGCCTGGTCTTTTGGGATCTCTTCTGGTCGGAACGTCCTTTGCAAAAGGACTGTCTCTGGCAACAGGTAAACCTATAGTTGATGTAAATCATCTTCAGGGGCATCTGCTATCCCCTTTTATTAAGGAGCCTGACAAGGATAAAGAGTACCCTCATTTCCCTTTTATTTCACTCATAGTTTCCGGAGGACATACTCAGATAATAGTTGTGGAGAGCCCCTTAAAGTTTAAAATTATAGGCCAAACTATAGATGATGCTGTGGGTGAGGCATTCGACAAATGTGCCAAGATGCTTTGTTTGGGATACCCTGGAGGGCCTATAGTGGATAAATATGCAAAACTTGGCAATTCCAGAGCATTTAATTTTGCAAAGCCTAAGGTAAAAGGATTCGATTATAGTTTTAGTGGTGTTAAAACGTCGCTTCTTTACTTTTTGAGAGATAAAATGAATGATGACAAGTTGTTCATATCAAACAATATTAATGATATTTGTGCTTCTTTTCAGAAAACCCTGATTGATATATTAATGGAGAAGTTACTTCTTGCCGTCAAGAAGACGGGAATCAGGGAAGTTGCCCTTGGAGGAGGCGTATCAGCAAATTCGGCTCTAAGGGAGAGAGTATCTATGGAAGGAAATGACAGAGATTTTAAGGTTTTTTTACCGGAAATTAAGTTTACTACTGATAATGCGGCAATGATTGCAATTGCCGGCTATTTTTTGTTCAAATCGGCGAGAGTAGCAGATTTGAGCGTTGTTCCCGTTTCAAGGGTAATGGATTATAAATAGCTGATTTTTTTGTATTCTAAAAAATCAGGTTATATTTGTTTATAAAACAAACTAAAGTTTCATTTTAACTAAACATTTTATGAAAAGATTCACTTTAATGATCACAATTCTGTTTCTGATGTGTCCATGGGTTACTTTTGCCCAGAACATAAAGGTTACGGGAAAAGTGACCGAACAGGGGACCAATGCCCCTGTCCCTTATGCAAGCGTTATGCTTAAGGGAACTAAATCCGGAGTTGTCACATTTGACAATGGTACTTATACTATTAATGCTCCTTCAAATGGTATACTTATCTTTTCTTACATTGGTTTCAAGACTGTAGAGATACCTATCGAAGGCAGGAGTGTTATTAATGTAATTCTTGAACCCGATACAAGAGCTCTTGACGAGGTTGTAATGGTCGCATATGGTACAGCTCCTAAAGAGTCTGTTACAGGAGCCATTACAGCGGTAAATACAAAAAGTATCGAAAAACGGCCTGTTTCAAGTGTAGCAAGTGTTCTTGAAGGAACCGGGACTGGTATTCAGGTTAACAGTACTTATGGTGAACCGGGTTCTGATCCGGATATTCGTATTCGTGGTTTTGGCTCAATTAATGGTACTAATGCACCTCTGTATGTATTGGATGGAGTGCCATTTGGAGGTAATATTTCAGATCTGAATCCTCGTGATATTGAAAACATCACTGTTTTAAAAGATGCTGCTTCAACTGCACTTTTTGGAAATAGAGCCTCCAACGGTGTAATTCTTATTACCACCAAAAAAGGAAAAAGTGACAAGGTAACTATCAATGCTTCAGTCAATCAGGGTATTTTTACAAGGGGTATTTCTGATTATGACAGAATGGGAGCAAATGATTTCATGGAGACAATGTGGCTGGGTTACAGGAATTATTTGATGTCAAGTAATCCAACAACTTATCCTACTGAGGCTTTGGCTAATGCTAAGGCATCATCTTCACTTGTAGATACATATTTAAAATACAATGTGTATAACAAAGCAAACAATGCGCTTTTTGATTCTAATGGTAAGTTGGTTGCTGATGCAAAAATACTCCCGGGATATGACGATCTTGACTGGGCAAAGTATATTGAAAGGAATGGTTACAGGCAGGATTACACTGTAACAGGAGATGCTGCTACAGACAAGAGCAGCATGTTTTTCTCAGCAGGTTTCCTGGATGAAAAGGGATATGTCATCTCTTCTGATTTCAGACGTTTTACAGGTAGAGCCAACATAAGTGTTACTCCTAAAAGTTGGTTTAAGGCCGGGTTTACACTTGCCGGCTCGCATCAGATATCAAACAATTCTACAGGTGATGCAGGTCATGCTACTACTTATATTAACCCATTCTATTATGCTCGAAATATGTCTCCTATTTATCCTGTTTTTGTGCATGATCCTGCTACAGGTGAATATGTATATGACGAAAACGGAAAGAAAATTTATGACAGGGGAAGTTCTTATGCACGTCCTCAGAACCTGGACCGTCACATTGTTTGGGAACTTGAGAAGAATATGGACAGGACCTTTAGGAATACTTTACAAGGTCAAGCTTTCACTGATATCACTTTCTTAAAGGATTTTAAACTTTCGATAAAAGGAGATATAAGCCTTAGAAATAGTGAAAATCAGGATTATGACAATGCTGAAATAGGTGATGGTGCAGGAAATCATGGTCGTACTTCTCGTACTTTTTACCGCTACAAGAATTACACATTCCAGCAGATGCTTACTTGGACTAAAGAGTTTGGGAAACACAATGTCGATGTATTAGTTGGACACGAGAATTATTCGTGGAACAGAGCATACTCATATGTTTATAAGACAAATGAGACCTTCGAGGGTGTTACAGAACTGGTAAATTTTACAACTCTTACTTCAATAGACGGTTATCAGGATAATTATAGGCTCGAGAGCTATCTTTCGCGGGCAAGGTATAACTTCGATCGTAAATATTTTGTCGAAGCCTCTTTCCGTCGTGATGGTTCATCCCGTTTTCATCCCGACAACCGTTGGGGTAATTTCTGGTCTTTAGGCGGTAGTTGGAGCATTATTAAAGAGGATTTCATGGCTCCTTTGCGTGACAAAATTCAATCCTTGAAACTTCGTGCTTCTTATGGCGAGGTTGGTAATGATGCTGGTGTAGATTACTATGCCTACATGGCTCTATATACATTGAATCAAAATGCCAACCGTATAGCAGCTTATAAAGTGCAGAATGAAGCCAAAGACATTAAATGGGAAACGACCAGTTCTTTTGGTGTTGCGTTAGAGGGAACAATTTTTGACAGGTTGAATGGATCGGTCGAATATTTTGACAAACGAAGCAAAGACTTGCTATTCAATGTTAATCTTCCTCTTTCTGCAGGGGCCACATCTACTTCTTCAGCTGAAGCAACCATTACCCAGAATATTGGATCCGTTTCTAATCGCGGGTTTGAGCTTCAATTTGATTATGATGTTTTAAGGAAGAAGGATTTAAGATGGAATGTAGGATTAAATGCTACTTTCCTGAAAAACAAGATTGTAAAGCTTCCTGAGCAGAATAGGGAATCAGGTATTATTTCTGGTACCAAGAAGTATTTGGAAGGTCACGGAATATACGATTTCTGGCTATATCAGTATGTCGGAGTAGACCAGATGACAGGCCGCTGTCTGTATAAACCTAATCTCGAAACATATTACATTGGTGACCCTGTAGAAGGAAAAACTGCCTTCCCATCACAGTGGCTTGTTCAAATAGGCGACAAGTACTATACAACAAATACAACTTATTCTGAAAGAAACTGGAGTGGAAGTGCTATTCCTGATGTTTATGGCAGTGTAACAACTTCTCTGAGTTACAAGAATTTTGACCTTTCAGCAATATTTACCTATTCTATAGGAGGCAAAACTCTTGACTATTCATATCAAAGTTTAATGTCGGTTACTGCTTCTCCTCATGCTCTTCATACAGATTTGCTGGATTGTTGGAAAGGTGTTCCTTCAGGAATGACAGAGACCTCTCCGAAAAGAATTGATCCTAATGGTGTTCCTATAGCCAACTATGAACTGAGCACGTACAATGATGCTACTTCTACACGTTTTTTGCAGGATGCATCTTATTTTGTAATTAAGAATATATCATTGAACTATACTCTTCCTTCTACTGTTGCAAAGAAACTCGATCTATCAGCTTTAAGTCTTAATTTATCAGTTGAGAATCTGGCCACATTTACTTCTCTTAAAGGTATGAACCCTCAGCAGTCTTTTGCCGGTACAAACAACAATGCATTTGTTACTGCAAGAGTGTTCTCTGTGGGTCTTAATGTTAAACTATAATTTGTAAAATCATCTGACATTATGAAGAATTTAAATATAATAGCATGCTTGCTGGCAGCACTGGTTTTGTCTACAAGTTGTGAAAAAGATTATTTGGACACAAAGCCAACTTCTGAAACCGCTACCTCTACGATATTTGAGACAACAGCAGGCGCAGCTCTTGCAGTGAATGGGCTTAACAAGCTTACAACAATGCAATATCTTGGTTCTCAAGGTTTCAATGGCGAAGGAACTATTAAAATGTACTATGGAAATTATCCGGGTAATTACTTTTCTGTAAATCTTCCTGGATGGGCTTCTGTGATTAACTCACAATATCACGAGAATATTACTTCTATCTATTTGTATTACCCATGGTATTATTATTATAGAATAATTGGCAATGCAAATGCCATTATCTTAAACATAGATAATGCAACAGGACCTCAAAGCGAGAAAGATTTTATTAAGGCTCAGGCTCTTACATACAGGGCTTATTGCTATTTCATGCTATCACAGTTGTATTGTGAACGCTGGAAAGATTCCAACAATGGTGCATCCAAAGGATTGGTACTTCGTCTCGATGCTTCTACAGGTGATATGCCACTTTCAACATTGGCAGAGGTTTATCAGCAGGTTTATGCAGATCTTGATCAGGCAATAGCTTTGTACACATCTTCAGGTTTGAACAGAACAGGTAATTATGAGATGAACAAGGATGTGGCTTATGCTGTATATGCACGTGCTGCTATTACTCGTCAGGATTATACTAAAGCAAAGACAATGGCTGCTAATGCCCGTGCAAATTATCCTCTTATGACTAATGCCATGTACAAGGCAGGTTTTTATTCACCAAACCAAGAATGGATATGGAGTTGCTGGGGTTCTTCAGAAGAGACTCTATACTTCTACTCTTACTTTGCTTATATTGCTTACAATTCGAGTGCAAGTGCCGTAAGAACTTATCCTAAGTGTATAAGCAAAGAATTGTTTGAAAAGATCCCGTCTACAGATATTCGCAAGAGTCTGTTCCTCGATCCTACAGGTTATACATATAATACCTCAACAGGTGTGGCAAGTACAGCTCTTAAAACCAGGGCTTTCCAACTCTTCCCGAATCTTTATTCAACTGCCACTGTGTATGCATATATGCAATTTAAAATTGCTGCGGCTGATCTTCCTGGAGTTGGACATTTGAATAATTTCCGTTCTGCTGAGATGTATCTTATAGGAGCTGAGGCGGAATACTTCTTAAACAATCCTACAGGAGCGCAAAACCTTCTGATTGAGTTGAACAAAACAAGTGGGCGTGATCCTTCATATACATGCACCAAGACCGGACAGGCGCTTTTGGATGAGATTAAACTCTATCGTGCTATTGAGCTTTGGGGTGAAGGTTTTGACTGGTTTGATTTAAAACGTTGGGGCGACAGTGTTCAGCGTAAGAACTTTGCTTCGGGTGGTAATTTTGTTGCAACTTTGGATGTTACTATTCAGCCTAATGAAGCCAATAAATGGACATGGATGATTCCTCAAAGGGAGACTGACTACAATAAAGCAATTAAGTAATAACAATTAATATCGATAATAAAAATCCAAGGCCGGCTAACAAATTTTAGCCGGCCTTTCATTTACCAATTATTTAGAACACATACCTAAACATCAGCTTGAGAATCAAAATGTTCTCAAGCCTGTTATTAGTTACATCCGCTGCAGCCAGAGCATCCGCCCTCTCCGCATGATGTACCTCTCTCACCCATCAAACCATGTAATAGTTCGCTTTCAGTTGCTTCACGAATTCCAACAATATTCCCCCTGAAATGTAAATCAGCACCGGCAAGGGGATGATTAAAATTCATTACCACAACGTCTTCTTTAATTTCATCTATTGACCCTTGAAGACGGTTGCCATCTGAATCCTGCATAGGAAGAATATTCCCAACAGTTAATAAACCTTCTTCAATTTCTCCATTAATTTTAAAAATATCCTTTGGAAGTTCAATTATGGCATCAGGATTCTCTTCTCCATAACCTTCAAAAGCTGTAAGTGTAAAATCAAATGAATCTCCTACACTCATGTTTGATACATTTTCTTCGAATTTAGGGAGAAGGTATCCGGTGCCAAAAATAAACTCAAGTGGTTTGTCTGTTGTTACCGTTTCCACAATGTCGCCGTCTACCTCGAGGGTGTATGAAAGCGATACAACTTTATTTTTTTCAATTTTCATCTTTAATTAAAATTATTTTAAATCTTTATTTTACTGCAAAAATTATGCTACAAAATATTATTAAAATCCGTTGAAATCGACATTTTCGAATAGTAATGAAGGAATAAGCCACCTGTTTGATGTTCTTGGATCGTTTCCAATCTCAATTATCGAATTCCAGAGAGAAATAATGTTTCCTGTAATATTCATCTCAGAAACAGGGAAGAGACATTCTCCGTTTTCAAAGTAAAATCCTTCAATTCCAAATGAAAAGTCACCGGTAGAACTGTTAGAATTTCCGCCATTAAATCCGGTTACAAGTACTCCATTCACAGATTTGTTAAGTAAGAAATGGAGATCCTTAATAATATTGCAATTTTTTTCTCCGGCAACATAACATTCAGGAACTGAAGGAGAATCAATTGTAACTGGTAATCCTGTTTTTTTTGAATAATAGCTATTTACAAAGTATGTGTTTATTATTCCACAATCTATAATTTTCATTGGTTTGGTTGCAACTCCTTCTGAATCGAAGTATCTTGCTCCAAAAGACTCAGGCAGATGAACGTCGTCATAGATTTCAAGTAAAGGAGAAAAGACTTTCTCTCCAAGTTTATTCTGTAAGAAAGAGTTGTTTTGCTGGATATTTGCTCCATTTAGGGCACTTATTATAGGAGCTACCAATTTGCTTGATACAGTATTTTCGACAATCATGTTATATCTGCCACTTCTTAATTTTTTAGGATCTATCTTTTTTAAAGCTCTTTCGAGAGCTCTTTCTCCACAGCCTTTGTAATAAAGTTTGTTAAAAAACAGGGAGCTCTCATACCACCATCCTTCTGGTCTGGCATCTTTTTCTCCTTTTACAGAGCAGTCTGTACTTATTGTAAAACCTGTCTGTTCAGTTTCTCCCATGAATCCCTGAGAATCTATTATAAGGTTATAGTCTTCATAATCTGAAAATTCGCTTGTTACATTTAAGATTCTTTCATCCTTACCGAGAATTTCATAATTACAGTCTTTTGCAATATTAATTTTTTGTTCAGTACTAATATCGGAATATAAATTATCATATTGTCTCAAATCTTTTCCTTCTCCTCCTCTATAGTATAAATTTTTGTCAGGCAGTCCTCTATCTTTGTCTTCTGTTATTAATTTAGTGATTTCTACTCCTTTAGAAATAAAATCGAGAAGTTCTTTCCTGTCTGTTTTATTAGTGGAAAAGGTACCGTATTTTCCGTCAACATAAAGTTGAAGAAAAAGAGACGAACTTGTGGCTTGTTGAAGTCTGTCGAGTTGATCGTTCCTGAAAGTAAATGTATTTTGACGAGATTCGTTTAAAGTAATTCTGGCATCATTACATCCTTTTTCTAAAGCAGCATCCAACGCAAATTGGGCTGTTGAGATATTATGATTTAGTTTCATTGTTGTACTCCTCCGATTATCAGTTTGCTTATCAGTACAGATGGCATTCCGCATGATACAGGACAATATTGTTCTTTACCGCATATCCATGCTCCATTGTCGATAGATGAATTATCGGCAACAGCTATGATGTCTGCAAGTGCCATTGGTCCATTCCCAATAATATTTATATCTTTTATTGGCTTTGTGAGCCTTCCGTTTTCGATAAGATTACCTGACTTAACGTAAAATGTAAAGTCTCCGGCTCCTATTTGAACCTGTCCGTTGGAAAATGTATCTACATATATGCCTTTTTTTACTGAAGCGATTATATCTGATTCTTTACTTTTGCCACTTAACATATAAGTTGCTCTCATCCTTGGAATAGGCATAAAACGGAATGATTCTCTTCTGCCATTGCCTGTTGAAGCAGTATTATAGAATCTGGCACTTATTCGGTCATGAAGATATGAGGTAAGGTATCCTTCGGTTACCATATAGGTTTTTTGTCCGGGTACACCTTCGTCATCAAAATTGACAGCTCCTCTGTTTGACGTAATTGTTCCATCATCGACTACTGATATCTCCTCGGAACAAATTTTTTTCCCAAATTTTTCAGAAAATATTGATATGTTTTGTCGGTTAAAGTCTGCTTCGAAAGAGTGTCCTATGGCCTCGTGTAGAAGGATACCGGAACCTCCGGCCCCCATTACTACCGGCATTTCACCTCCTTGGGGTATCTCTGCATCAAAAAGAATAGAGGTGTTCTGAACCACTTCTTTTGCAATTTCATCGATGAGCTGATGTGTGAGAAACTCAGCTCCCATTCTGTAACTTCTTGAAGAACTGCCATTTTCTATTCTTGATCCCTGCTGCATTATTACTGTTACTGAAAGAGTAGCCATGGGTCTTTCATCTGCACAAAGTATCCCCTCAGAGTTGTAAAAAAGTATCTCAGTAAGCGATATAGTCAGTTTGCCTAATACTTTATTGACTCTGCTGTCCAGAGAGAATATTCTGTCGTTTAGCTCTTTTATATATATACTTCTTGAGGTTATTGAACTTTCTTCCCATGGCACCATTATAGGGTAATGATTTTTGTATTCGAGAGGGGTGACATTAACGGCTGGTTCCAGTTTTTTACAATCCTTAGCGATAATAGAGGCACTTTTTGCAGCATTGATCATCTCCTTCATTGAAGTTATTTCTGTGTATGCATATCCAGTCCTGTCACCAGCCAGGACTCTTATTCCCATTCCATAGTCTATATGAGACCCGGCTCCATTAACTTCTCCGTCTCTTAATATGAGTTCATCTACTAATGTGTGTTCAAAAAAAAGGTCTGAGTAATCTCCACCTTCAGCAAGAGAAATTGTTGTTAATTCTTTAAGTTTATCTTCTGTGACTCCAAAAAGTTGTAATAAGTTATGAATCATGAAAAATTTATTTTTAGCAAAGTAACCCAAAATTAAACACATCACAAATTATAAATTTGGCAATTTTTCTAATATAAGCTATATTTGCCAAATTAAAATTTCAAGTCTAAGGTGTTGATAATAAACGGAGACATCTCTTTTAATGATGTAAAATCTATAGTAGTTGATGGAGAGAAAATAGAGATTGATGACTCTATTTACAATAATATTGACAATAGTTTCAATTTTCTTGAATCTTTTCGTAAAAACAAAATAATTTATGGTATAACAACGGGTTTTGGCCCGATGGCTCAGTACAGAGTTAATGACGAATATTTATATCAGCTTCAATATAACATTATAAGAAGTCACTCAACAGGTGCCGGAGACAAACTTCCTGACATCTATGTCAGAGCTGCTATGTTGTCAAGATTGAATGCTTTTTTAAGAGGTTATTCTGGTGTGCACAGAGAGTTGATAGATCTGATGGTTAATTTTTTGAATCTTGAAATATATCCTGTGATCCCTGCTCATGGTGGAGTAGGGGCAAGTGGAGATCTTGTTCAGATGGCACATCTCGCTCTGGCACTTATAGGAGAGGGGAAAGTAAGCCATAAAGGAGATATTCGTGATGCGACTGAGGTTTTAAATGTATATAATTTAAAGCCTTTGACTATGCATATAAGAGAGGGGCTTGCCTTGGCAAACGGAACGAGCATGATGACCGGGATAGGACTTGTAAATCTTTATTATTCTAAAAAGTTACTTAAATGGTCAATCCTCTCTTCGCTTATGATGAATGAAATTACAGGTTCATATGATGATTTTGCTTCGGAGAGGCTTAATGGTGCAAAACCTCATAATGGTCAGCAGTATATAGCTCAAGAATTAAGAAGGTTAATTACTTCTTCCAAGAGGTTGAAAAAAAGAGAATCAGAACTTTATTCTGGTGAAAATCATTCCCCTGTGTTTGATGAAAAGGTTCAGAGCTTCTATTCAATCAGATGCATTCCTCAAATACTTGGCCCTATTTCAGATGAAATTGATAATGCTGAAAAAGTACTTATTAATGAATTAAACAGCGCAAATGACAATCCTATAGTTGATTTTAGAGCCGGTAATATATTTCATGGCGGGAATTTTCATGGTGATTATGTGAGTTTTGAGATGGACAAGCTGAAAATTGCAATTACTAAACTCACAATGCTTGCTGAGAGACAGTTGAATTATCTTTATCATGATAAGATAAATGGAATTTTACCACCTTTTGTCAACTTGGGAGTTTTAGGACTTAACTACGGAATGCAGGCAGCTCAGTTTACTGCTACTTCTACTACTGCCGAGTGTCAAACTCTCTCAAACCCGATGTACGTGCATAGCATCCCAAATAATAATGACAATCAGGACATTGTAAGTATGGGGACTAATTCTGCACTTATTGCATCAAAAATTATTGCGAATTCTTTTGAAGTGCTCTCCATTCTTTTTATTTCAATACTGCAGGCTGTGGATTATTTGAAGATTCAGGAAGATCTTTCTCAAAACAGCAGGTCTGTATATAATGAAATGAGAAATCTTTGTCCTATATTTGTAGAAGATACTCCTAAGTATGAAGAGATAGCATCTATTGTTAACTACCTTAAGGATAACTGATATGAAATATGCTTTGGTGACAGGTGGAGGAAGGGGAATAGGACGTGAGACATGTCTGAAACTGTCGGATATGGGCTATTATGTTATCATCAATTATAATAACAGTGAACAAGCTGCTTTGGAAGTTAAAGAAAATATTGTTTCTAAAGGAGGAAGAGCATCAGTAATAAAATTTGATGTTTGTGACAATTTGGAAGTTACAAAAGCTCTTGAATTTTGGAAGAACGAGCATCCCGACGAATATATTGAGATACTGGTTAACAACGCCGGTATCAGAGATGATAATCTTATGATTTGGATGGAACCCGAGAGTTGGCACAGAGTAATTAATGTGTCATTAAATGGTATGTTCTATGTTACCAGACTGTTGATTAAAGACATGCTTGTCAATAGATTTGGGAGGATTGTCAATGTTGTTTCTCTATCAGGAATCAAAGGTTTGCCGGGTCAAACCAATTATTCTGCAGCCAAAGGAGGAGTTATAGCTGCTACAAAGGCTCTTGCTCAGGAGGTGGCAAAGAAGGGTGTTACAGTCAATGCAGTTGCTCCAGGTTTTATTGATACAGATATGACTAAGAATATGGACAAAGAGACTCTCAGACAACAAATCCCTGTTGGAAGATTTGGAACTCCGGGGGAAGTTGCAGCTTTAATTGCTTTTTTAGCCTCAAAGGACTCATCATATATTACAGGTGAAGTAATTTCAATAAACGGAGGACTTTATACATAGAGAGCAGTATGAGGAGAGTAGTTGTCACCGGAATGGGTATATATTCTTGCATAGGTCAGGACCTTGATACTGTCAGGGACTCACTCATGACAGGAAAATCAGGTATTATAGTTGATCCTGTCAGGGAACAGATGGGTTTCAGATCGTATTTAACAGGTTTTTTACCTGAGCCAAATCTAAACTCAATGCTCGATAGAAGGAAGAGAGTATGCATGTCTCAGGAAGCATCATATGCCTATCTGGCCACACTGTCTGCATTGGAACAGGCTAAGATTGACAATGATTTTCTTACTAAACATGAGGTAGGGATTCTTTATGGCAATGACAGCAGTGCACTTGCTGTTGTGGAGGGTGTGGATATACTCAGGGAGAAGAAAAACACCACCTTGATAGGATCCGGCTCGGTTTTCCAGTCCATGAATTCATCGGTTACCATGAATCTTTCTGTTATTTTTAAATTAAAAGGTATAAATCTAACAATAGCAGGTGCGTGTGCCAGTGGTTCTCATGCTCTTGGCATGGGGTTTATGATGATTCAATCCGGACTTCAGGATTGTATTATATGTGGTGGTGCTCAGGAGGTGAATCCTTATGCAGTGGGAAGTTTTGACGGACTCAGTGCCTTTTCCCAGAGAAATGATGCTCCTGCCGAAGCCTCAAGGCCATTTGATGCTGGAAGGGACGGTCTGGTGCCTAGTGGGGGAGCTGCAACGCTTATCCTCGAAAGCTATGAATCGGCCGTTAAAAGAGGTGCTCCGATTTTTGCGGAAATTTTATCGTATGGATTTTCTTCAAATGGTGATCATATCTCAGTACCAAATATTGAGGGGCCAAAGAGATCTATCATAATGGCTTTGGAGAACAGTGATGTCAGACTTGAAGATATAAAATACGTTAATGCTCATGCTACTTCTACTCCTGTGGGTGATTACAATGAGGCATTGGCGATAAATGAAGTTTTTGGAGAGTTGAAACCTTTTGTCGGATCGACAAAGAGCATGACAGGTCATGAAATGTGGATGGCTGGTGCAAGTGAGGTAATTTACTCGATTATTATGATGCATAACTCTTTTATAGCTCCCACAATTAACTTTAATAAACCAGACGAAGCTTCTGCAAAGTTGAACATTAATAACAAGTGCGTAAGACTTTCGTTTGATATATCCCTTTCCAATTCATTTGGTTTTGGCGGAACAAACTCAACACTAATAATTAAGAAGTTATAATTTGATGATAGAACCTGAACTTATTGAAAAAATTAACAGAGTCCTGGCAGAAGAGTTTGAAGTGGATCCGAACATTATTAAACCTGAGGCAAATTTGATGGAAACACTAGAATTGGACAGTTTGGATCTGGTAGATATGGTTGTGCTTATTGAGCATAATTTTGGATTCACAGTTAGGGCAAAAGATTTTGCTGAGATAAAAACTTTTGAGGATTTTTATCAGTTCATTAATTCCAGAATAAATGGCTCACAATGACGACAAGGGCTGGAGTGGAAAATCAAGAGGTGGATTTCTGGGATACCTTATATTTGTGAAGTTAATAAGGAGTTTTGGAGTCAGGGTGGCTTACATCCTTCTTTCATTTGTTGTTGTTTATTTTATCCCTTTTGCACCCTCTGCTACTCGTTCAGTTTGGAAGTTTTCCAGAATAATTCTTGGTAAGGGAAGGTGTGCTTCCTTTTTTTTTATATATAAAAATTTCTATTCTTTTGGTCGGGCTATTATTGATAAAATAGCAGTTAATCAGGGAAAGTATAATCAATACAGCTTTGATTTTTCCGAACCTGAAGATGTTAAAAATCTATTGAACAGCAGACAAGGGGTGGTTATTATTGGAGCTCATTTTGGCAATTGGGAAGTTGGTGCTCCTTTTTTTGGCAAGTATGGCAAGAAGATGAATATCGTAATGATGAATCGTGAATTTGAGGGTATCAGAAGGATTCTTGAATTAAACAGAAGTTTGGATGCATTTAATGTTATTACAATTGAGGGTGACTCTCTTGAGTATATATTTAAAATTCGAGATGCTCTTGCAAGGGGAGAATATGTTTCACTTCAAGGAGATCGAATTAGTAGAAGTGAAAAGCATCTTAAGAAAACATTTATGGGAAAGTCCGCCTCATTTCCTTTGGGCCCCTTTGTATTAGCCGCAAGAATGAATGTTCCGGTAGTATTCTATTTTGCAGAACATATTGGCTTTAAAAGATATAAATTTGATTTTGTTCTTTCAGCATATAACAACCTCAATCAGAATAAACAAAGAGAAAGATTTTTGGTGGATGAATATGTCAATGTGTTGGAAGATAGAGTTAAAAGATATCCTGAGCAGTGGTATAACTTTTATGACTTTTGGGATTATGAAAGATAAATCACTTTTGCTTTTATCTGCTAACAGATTGGCAGATCCCTATCCTGTTTATCCTATAGGTATATCCTATTTGCAAAGCTATTTATCCAAACACCTTCCGGAGCTCAATATTACTTCTGTTGATATGAACCTGATTGATATGGATGGGCTTGCTATACTTCTCAATAGAGAGCACTTTGATTATATAGGTGTATCACTCAGAAACATTGATGGAGCAAATTCTTTGGACAGGACAAGTTTTATATCGGGTTATAATGAGATTATTGATTGTATTAAAAATAATTCAGATGCTGTTTTGATACTTGGTGGTGCAGGATTTTCAATATTTCCGGAGGCTCTCATGTCTATTCTTGAGCCTGATTACGGAATTATTGGAGAGGGAGAAGAAAGTCTGAGGTTACTTCTGCAGAAGCTCGACTGCGGAGGAGATGTGCTTGATATAGAAGGCATTGTTAAGAAAACAAAGGATGGGTTTGTCAGAAAAGAACATTCTGAATATTTAAGATCACTTGAGCTTTGCTTTGACGACACTCTTGCTTACTATTACTGGGAGCATAGTGGAATGCTGAATATACAAACAAAAAGGGGATGCTGCTATAATTGTATTTATTGTTCTTATCCTCTTATTGATGGAAGAAAGGTAAGAACACTTGATCCGGATTTGATCGTAGAGACATTGGTCAGACTGGAAAAAGAGAAAGGTATTAATTATGTTTTCTTTACTGATTCAGTATTCAATATTCAAAATGACTATAATGTAGAATTGGCCGAAAAGATAATCAGGAGTGGAGTGAAGATTAACTGGGGAGCATATTTCTCTCCTCATAATCTTACTGACGAATTATTGGAAATTTTCAGAAGATCCGGTCTTAAACACATAGAATTTGGCACAGAATCTCTCTCGTCATCACAGATGGAGCGTTATGGGAAAAACTTTTCATTTGAGGATGTGCTGTTAAATTCGGAGAGATGTTTAAAGCATAATATTTTTTATGCACACTTTTTAATTTTGGGAGGTTTGGGTGAGACTCACGAAACATTAAAAGAGACTATGGAAAATTCTAAAAAAATTCGTTTTTCTGTATTTTTCCCTTATATTGGTATGCGGATATATCCCGGAACGCCTTTGCAAAAGATAGCCATTGAGATGGGGAAGATTGATGTAAATGATACCCTGCTTGAACCGACTTACTATATTGAAGAAGGATTTGATCTGGAAGAGTGTAGAAAGATGGCACTTGACACAAATAAAGCATGGGTATTTCCGGATGATCCTCTTTTTGGACAATTGGAGTATATGAGAAGTGTAAAAAAGAAAAAAGGATTGATATGGGAATATTTGAGAAAGCCTTAATATCAGGTGAGGAAATTTTGACATATATACCTCAGAGATTTCCAATAGTAATGGTAGACAGTTATTATGGTAAAGACGGCAATGTCTCTTATACCGGATATACACCTGCAGAAAGTACTCTTTTTTGTCGAGATGGAGTTTTTACAGAGCCTGGTATTATTGAGCATATGGCGCAGTCTGCAGCGTTGTCGGCCGGAGTGGATTTTAAATGCAGAGGCGAGGAGATTCCCGTGGGTTTTATAGGGGCACTAAGTAAACTTAAGATTGAAAGACTTCCGGAAACTGGCCATATGTTAGAAACAACTGTAAGTGAAATTCAGAAGTATCAGGATATATCTCTTGTATCTGTAAGAGTTGAAAGTTTTGGAAAAGTTGTGGCAGAGGGAGAATTAAAGATTTTCCTTCAAAGGGAAGAAAAACAATAAGGTATGAGGAAAAAAACAGTGACAGACAGCAAAGAATTAGTTTGCAGATCTAAAATTAAGGTCAGATTCAATGAGGTAGATTCTCTCAAAATTGTATGGCATGGTGAGTATGTAAAATACATGGAAGATGGGAGAGAGGCTTTCGGATTGGAATATCCTGGTCTCGGGTATCTTGATATTTATAATTTTGGTTATACTGCGCCTGTGGTCGATTTGCATATCAGCTACAAGTCTCCGCTTGTCTTTGGTGATAGTGCCATTATAGAGACAAGGTACATCTATACTCAGGCTGCCAAAATAATGTTCGAATTTCGTATTTTCAGAGAATCCGACGGACAGCTTGCTGCTGAAGGTTCTTCTGTTCAGGTCTTTCTTGATTCTGAGGGAGAACTTGTGCTTATTAATCCTGAGTTTTACACAAACTGGCAGAATAAATGGCTGAAGGGGATTTAAGGAAAGTATACGTAGCTTCGAGCTCAATGATATCTCCTCTTGGTACAACTGTGGAGGAGAATATGAGAGCAATTGAGCATTACAAGTCTGCAATAAGTTTGATAGATGACAGATCTGTATTCTGTATGCCTCTTTATGCTGCCAAGATTTCAGAGGATCTTTCTTATGGTGATAACTTATCGATTTTGGAAGGTAGGGCTGTTTTATCTGTTCAAAGAGCACTGGAAGCACTTGGCAAAGAGCCTGATGAAGAATTTTGGGATGATGTGCAGTTAATATTTTCTTCGACTAAGGGAGACATTGGTTTTTTAGATCCGTTAAAGGCAGACTTTGATGAAAGGGTGTTCTTGTATCATACTGCCAAAGTAGTAGCTGATTTCTTTAAGATTAAGAGAGAACCTTTAGTGATATCAAATGCTTGCATATCAGGGGTAAATGCTGTTATAACCGGGTCTCGACTAATTCGTTCAGGTTTTTGCAACAACGCAATTATTCTTGGGGCAGATCTTCTTTCAAGATTTGTTGTAACAGGCTTTTACTCTTTTCATTCAATCAGTACTGTTCCATGCATACCATATGATGCGGGAAGAGATGGTCTAACGTTAGGTGAGGCAGTTGGCACTATTATTTTGACAGTAGATCGTGGTTTTGTTTCTGATGAAGATGCTGTTTTGGTAGAAGGAGGTGCTGTTAGCAATGATGCGAATCATCTCTCTGCTCCGTCAAGAAGTGGAGATGGACTTGCTATAGCTATTGATGCTGCGATGGTTGAGGCCGGAGTGTCTCCGGGAGACATTGATTTTATCAATGCACACGGCACAGCAACAATATATAATGATGAGATGGAGTCAAAGGCAATACACATTTCAGGGTTGAGTAAAGTGCCGGTTCAGAGTTTAAAACCATATTGGGGTCATACTTTAGGTGCTTCAGGGGTGATTGAGAGTATTGGATGTTTTTGGCAGATGAAACATGGAATCCTTTTTGGAACAAAGGGTTATGAAAAGGCAGGGGTTCCAATGGAGATAAATGTAACAGCCGGTCATAGAAGGATTTCTCTTAAAAGATGCTTAAAAAGTGCTTCAGGGTTTGGTGGATGTAATGCCGCTGTCATTTATTCTTTTGACTCTGTTTCAAAAAGTGTTAATTCAATTCGCTCCTCTTCCTGGAAAGAAATTTCAAGATTCAAGCTTAGTGGCGATGCCGGCTTTCATGACATTATCAGGGAGTGGAATAGAAATCTGGACAATAAGGATGTTAAGTTCTTTAAAATGGATGATCTCTCCAAACTAGGATATATTGGTGCTCTTGCTCTTATTAGAAATTTTCCGGAGATTGACAATTTTCCTCCTGAAAAGAGAGCACTTTTTTTTGCCAATTCTTCTTCATCACTTGCATCAGATATAAAACACATGGCTGCAATTGGCAGAGAAAACGATTTACTGGCGAGCCCGGCAATTTTTGTCTATACTCTTCCTAATACTGTTTTAGGTGAAATATCTATAAAAAACAGGTTTAAGGGAGAAAACACATTTTTTGTCTATGATCCAAAAAGGAAATTTGATATGGAATCGCAACTTCTCAGAGATGCTTCATTATCTGGTATGGATTTGGTGATAGCTGGTTGGTGTGAATTGCTTGGAGAACATTTTGATCTGAATATTGCATTATATACTAAAGATCTATGATTGACAACAATGTTATCATCAGCGGGCTAGGGGTTGTTTCTGCCTTGGGAGTAGGGGTAAACGAAAATCTAAATTCTCTCATGACATTAAAGAGTGGTATAGCGCCTATTACTATTTTTCAAACTAATCATGATGTGATGGTTGGAGAGGTCAAACTGGGCAATACAGAGATGATAGAAATGCTTTCTCTTGATTCTTCAAAGCGATATTCCAGAACTGCACTTCTTGGCCTTATTGCTGCACGAGAAGCATTTACTGACTCAGGCTTTATTTTCCTCAATCAACATGACAGGATGAAATTGAAGATTGGAGTAATTTCTTCAACCTCTGTAGGGGGCATGGATGTTAGTGAAAACTTTTACAGAGAATACCGTCTGGATAAAAGTAAAGGTAGATTGAGAGATCTCATTGGACATGATTGTGGATCTTCGACTAAAATAATAGCGGACTATCTTAAGGCAGATGACTTTGTTTCAACTGTAAGCACTGCGTGTTCATCTGCGAGTAATGCCATCATGTTGGGAACAAGAATGATCAAGAATGGGCTGCTTGATGTTGCTGTTGTTGGAGGCACAGATGCACTATCGAGATTTACTGTTAATGGTTTTTATTCGTTGGGTATACTTGACAAAGAACAATGCCGTCCTTTTGACGAGACAAGAGCGGGACTGAATATTGGCGAAGGAGCAGGATATCTGATTATTCAAAGATCTGATATTCCGCATGAAAAAACGTATGGGGAGGTATGTGGTTATGCAAATGCAAATGATGCATATCATCAGACGGCATCTTCTTCTGATGGGACAGGTGCTTATTTGGCTATGTCGGGTGCTCTTGAGGTAAGTGGCATTTCCCCGGGTGACATAAGTATAGTTCATGCTCACGGTACCGGAACACCTAACAATGATGCCTCTGAAGGTTCGGCTTTGTTGCGTATTTTTGGGAAAAATGTGCCTCCATTTAGTTCTACCAAAAGTTATACAGGACATACTCTGGCTGCAGCAGGCGGTGTTGAAAGTGTTTTTGCTCTTTTGTCTTTGAAATATGGATGCGTTTGGCCAAATCTTAATTTCGGTGTACGAATGAAAGATGTTGATGTTATGCCTGTAGTAAAACTTCTATCTGGTATGGATTTAAAATATGTTCTTAAAAATTCTTTTGGGTTTGGAGGTAACTGCACAACCCTTATCTTTGGTTATTGCAACAGGTGACAAACATGATGAACAATAGAATATATATTTATAGTTGTGCTACAGTGGAGGGTAAGAATGAACCCGATTATAAAGATTATATCCCTGATCCTTTGGCGAGACGCAGGATGAGTAGGATTATTAAAATGGGTTTAACTTCTGCAATGATTGCTTTAAAGGATAGCGGTTTGAAGAGTATTGACGGCATAATTACTGGGACTGGATGGGGCTGTCTGGCAGATACTGAAAGGTTTTTAAATTCTATTTATGAAAATGATGAGCGACTTTTAAATCCATCTGCTTTTATTCAAAGTACTCCTAATACTATTGGTGCCCAGATAGCACTTTCGCTGGGAACAAATTGTTATAATGTTTCATATGTTCATGGAGGAATATCATTTGAATCTGCTCTCACAGATGCTATGCTTATGTTGAAAGAGAGAAAGGACATGAATCTTCTTGTTGGGGGATTTGATGAGATGTCTTCTACTAAAGAGCATATTCTTGGCAGAATGGGTGTATGGAGGGTTACTACACCGGGGGAAGGGGCACATTTTTTTATTCTTGGTAATTCTTTCAGTGATAAAGCTCTGGCTGAGATTGAGAGTGTTACAACTTTTAACGAAAATGGTGCTCTTAACTCTGATATTGATTTGATGAATATACTCGAGAGAATAGAAATTTCTCTCGATTCTTCATGCCGAGTGCTTTATGGCCTGACTAACAGACTATCTTTTCCTGAACAATTAAAAGATTATCTGATTGATTATAAAAAATTATGTGGGGAGTATCCTACAGCTTCGGCTTTTGCTCTTTGGTATGGCAGTCATCTTTTTAAGAAGATGGGAAATGTAGAAAAAATCATAATTGTTTCACGACATTTGAGGGAGAGAATTTCTGTAATTGCAATTAAAAACATCTCTTCATGAACCAGTTGATTATCATTATAATATTATTGATACTTATTCTGCCGATCGTTGCTGCCTTTAAAATCGGATGGGGAGTATATGTTCGATCTAAATGCAAGTTGGATACAAAGGAAAGAATTGTAGCAATTACTTTTGATGATGGACCGGATGACAGAAATCTTCCTAAACTTCTTGATGTTTTGGATAAAAAAGGAGTAAAATCCACTTTCTTTTTTATTGGTGAAGCTATTGCCAAAAAACCGGACAAACTTATACAAACTTTAGATGAAGGCCATAATGTGGGAATTCACACATACAGCCATTCGCCTTTTTTCCCTTTTTATTCTTTAAACAAGATTGTTTATGAGATTCAGGAGACACGAATGCTGATTAAAAGCATATCTAAAATAGAAACTTCACTTTTCAGACCTCCATTTGGTGTGACAAATCCCAATATTGCATATGTTATTCATCGATTGAAGCTTACATCCGTAGGATGGAATATTAGAAGTTTTGACACCATTTCAAGATCTAAAGAAAAGATTGTTAGGCGAATAATGAGAAGACTTAAACCGGGATCTATTATTTTATTGCACAGCAATCTTGATGGAGCTGCCGAACTCGCGGGTTTGGTTATTGATTCTATTCGTGACAGAGGTTATACAATTGTTAATTTATGAAAAATTTTATATTAAAATATTTTGTTTTATTTTTCTTTATTTTCACTCTTGGAATTTCTGCAATTTTTGCCCAAGATGGCAGAAGTGTTATGTCACAAGTAGAAATTCAAAGCTTTTTGACACACTTAAAAGATAAGAGTTTGGGTCTTAACTCTCTTGAAGCCTCATTTACTCAGGAGAAGGTTTTACGTATGTTTCAGAAGAAAATGGTGTCTCAAGGAGTTTTTTGTTTCAAACGCGGAGATAAAATCGCATTTTTTTACAAAATGCCGTATAAGTATAAAATGATCATAAATGGTAAAAAGATGTTGATGGATAATGGAGGCAAGGAACAGGTGATTGCTCTTGACAATAATGCAATAGTAAGGGAGATGAAAAATTTGATTCAGGCATCTTTCATGGGCAAACTGCAGGATTTGGGAACATCATATTCGATATCTTATTTCAAGGAAAAAGATGATTCATTCTATGTTGAGATTGTTCCCAAAGCAAAGAATATCGCAGAAATAATCAGTAAAATATCTGTCAATTTTAATCCTTCGACTTTTCTTGTTTCAAAACTCAGTCTTGAAGAAAGTGCTCAAAGCACAACAATTTATTATTTTTCCGGGCATCGTATCAATACTATTAATGATGATGAGAAATTTAACATCAATTAGCCTTGTAGTGCTTGTTTTACTTACTTCTTGTTCGACCGTCAGGCATGAAAAAAACAATGTCATTCCAGTAGTAATTGATACTTTCGGTGGAGTTAAACTCTATGACCTTAATTTGTCTTACAAGGACGTTGATTTTTCCGGAATCCTTTTACTTGACGGGGGTAATGATATAGGTGACAGATTTGTTCTGACATCACATTTCGGAATGACTGTCTTTGATATCGAGACTGAAGGTAATGGTTACAAGGTTCACTATGTAATTCCTGCAATCAACCACAGAAAAGTTCTTTATTTGCTTTGGAGTGATTTTTCCATATTGATGAAACCGGATTATTTTAAAAATATTAAGTATTCTTTTGATGAGGGAGGTAAATTAGTTTCACTGACCAGGAGCGGAAGTATTACAAAAACTGAAATTTACTTTAAAGATTTTCTTTCCGGTTATCCTCAAGAGATAGAGATAAATCATCCTTATCTGCATCTAAATATAACACTCAATAAAATCAAAGATGGCAGCACTGAGTCTTTATAATATAGAGTCTTTAATATCTGAAAATGAATTTTCATATAAAGCAAAGATTACTATTAATCCTTATGATCCTGTTTTTAAAGGTCACTTTCCGGGACAGCCTGTATTGCCTGGTGTCTTTACTTTGGCTATGTTTAAGGAATGTGTTTCGATCGTGCTTAAATCAGATTTGAGATTTTCTGAGATCAAACAATGTAAATTTACCGGTATGGTAAATCCTTTTGTCTGCAATATTCTGACTCTTTTTTTTACTCTGAAAAAGCTTGAGTCAGGATTTTACATAGAGGCTCGAGCCGAAAACGGAGAAAGGGTTATACTCAAAATGTCAGCCTTAATGGTTGAAAACTGATAATGAGCAGAACGAGCGACATAGTTATTATTATCCCGACTTATAACAATAGCCGTACTTTAAGGGGTGTTATCAACGGTTGCAGAACTTATTCATTTGATATAGTAGTTGTCAATGATGGCTCAACTGATGATACTTTGACTTTATTAAAGGATTTTTCCGACATTTTTATTATCAGCTTTCAAAGTAACAGGGGCAAAGGTGCAGCTCTTTTGGAAGGAATTCGTTATGCCATACGTGAGGGTTATAATCATGCAATTACTATTGATTCGGATGGACAGCACATTACTGAAGAGATACAAATTTTAGTTGATGCCGCAATCAAGGAACCGGATGTGCTTTGGGTGGGGTCGAGACGCTTAGTCTCTGGAGAGATACCGGCGAAAAACAGTTTTGCAAATAAATTTTCAAACTTTTGGTTTAGAATTCAAACCGGAATTAAAATGGAGGATACCCAGTCGGGTTTTAGATGTTATCCTCTCGAACAATTAAAAGGCATGAAGTTTATATCAAGAAGATATGAATTTGAACTTGAAGTCTTGATTAGATATGCCTGGAGATTTGGTAAAGTTCAAAATATTCCTGTTAAGGTTATTTATCCTCCTGAAAGTGAAAGGGTGTCTCATTTCAGGCCAGTTAGAGATTTTATGAGGATATCGTTGCTCAACGCTGTTTTTACCCTAACTGCTCTTTTATTGTATTGGCCCTGGCGTTTTTTTAAGTGGTTTTCCAGAGAAAATATTAAAAACTTTATAAGGGACAATATAACTCATTCCGGAGAAAGTAACCTTAAGATTGCCTCAGCTATTGGGACAGGACTTTTCTTTGGGATTGTGCCCATATGGGGATATCAAATGGTTGCTTCAGTTGTGGCTGCTCATTTTCTGAAATTAAACAAAGTACTTGTTTTAGTTTTTGCCAATATCAGTATTCCTCCGATGATCCCTTTTATCCTCTACGGAAGTTTTGCAACAGGCGCTTTTGTCCTGGGTATTCCACTTGACTTTATCCCTGATCATTTGACGTTGTCTATTATTGGTGAGTGGCTTAAGATGTATATAATAGGTGCTGTAATTTTTGCAATAATTGTTGGTTTTGCTGGTCTTCTTGTATCATTTCTTCTATTATCTTTGATTAAGAGAAAAAGAACATGAGCCGGTTTTTTATATCGCTTTACCACTTGCTTTCAAAGTCAAAAACTTTGATGTACTCATTTCTTGTAATTATTATAGCTCTGTTTGCCTATGCTTCATCTAAATTGACTCTTGAAGAAGATCCCTCAAAGTTTTTCCCTAAAAATGCGGAAGCAAAGAACAGTGCAGAATTATTCTCGAGAATTAGAGCAAAAGACAAGATAATAGTTTTATTTTCAAAAAGTGATGGTTCTACTCTTTCTACCGATATTTTAATTGGCGGAGCCAATCTTTTTGACTCGCTTTTATGTTCTTCCGGTGCGGGAAAACTTGTTCGTGGAACTCATTTAAGATATGACGGTTCTCAGGGAGAGGAACTCACGAATTATGTCTTCGACAATCTTCCTATTTTTCTGGATAATAATGATTATGAAAGGATTGATTCACTTATAACCCCTGACTATGTCAGGGAATCCCTTTCAAGAGGGATGGCATCACTTATTTCTCCGGCTGGTTCTATTATCTCACCATATTTTGGTAGAGATCCCTTGGGAATTGCCACTCCTCTGCTTGCCTCCTTAAAAAATCTTCAAACAGGGGTGAATTTAAATATTGTAGATAACTATCTTTTCTCCTCGGACAACTCAACACTTCTGTATGTAGTAGATCCTCTGGCCTCAAGTAATGATACCAAAACTAACAGTAAGTTGCTGGATTTTTTTGATTCATTGAGTCTTTCTGTCAAACAAATTTATCCCGGGCTTGAGGTTCAGTATATGGGAGCGCCTTTTGCAACTGTTTACAATACAAGGCAGATTAAAACCGACACTTTGCTGACTGTATCAATAGCTATACTGCTTATTACTATTGTACTGTGGTTGGCGTTCAGACGGATTTCAGATATATTGCTTCTTTTATTTCCTGCAATTTTTGGTGCTTTATTTTCTCTTGCACTTATTTCGCTTTTCAAAGACAGTATCTCTGCTATTGCGGTTGGTGCAGGAGCTACAATTATGGGTATAGCTCTCAGCTATTCAATACATGTGATAAGTCATATGAAACATGTAAGTAGTGTTGAGCAGATGCTTAAGGAGTTATCCTATCCTTTGACAGTAGGGAGTTTTACTACTATAGGAGCAATGGCGGCACTGCTATTTACAAATTCTCCTTTGCTTCAGGACTTTGGGCTTTTCTCTTCAGTTGCCCTTATCGGAACAACCCTTTTTTCTCTTATTTTCTTGCCTCATATGTTGAAAGCGGGAGGTGCTCATGGAGAGAAAGATAATTTTGTCATGAAGTTTGTTGACAAAATTTCTCTCTATGGATATGAGAATTCCAAATGGTTGCTGTTAGTAATAACAATCCTATTTGTTTTGGGGATATTTTTCTCTTCCGGGGTGCAGTTTGAGAGCGACATGATGACTATTAACTATGAACCGGATAATTTAAAAAAGGCACAAGAGTGTTATTTCTCAAAATTTAGTTCAAACGAGTCCAGAGTACTTCTACTCTCATCAGCTTCAAATACTGAAAGTGCAATAAATGATTACAGACAGTGTGATTCCATTCTCGATTTAATGAGGAGAGAAGGGATTACAATTAAAAAGTCGTCAGTAGCTTCTCTTGTAATTCCTCAATCTATCCAGCAAGAGAGAATTGACAGATGGAATCAATACTGGCAAGATAAAAGTTCGGTTGTAAAACATCTAATATCTTCTGAATCACAAAAAATGGGTTTTTCAAATGAGGCTTTTCAACCTTTTTACAACTTAATTGACAAGAAATATGAAGTGTTTGACTATCAAAGCCACAAAGCAGATTTCCCCAAACTGCTGAGTGAATGGTGTGAGTTTGCAGATTCTTCATCAGTTTTTATTACACAATTATTTGTTGATGAGGAGGTGAAATCTAATGTTTATAATAAGATCTCTTCAGAAACACAGTCTGTTATTGTCGACAGAGCTTATTTTGCAGGATTATGGGCGACTTCTGTCAAAGATAATTTCTATTTTATTCTTACCCTCTCTTCGCTACTTGTATTTTTAACTTTACTTGTTTCATATGGAAGAATAGAGCTGGCTCTTCTGGCATTTCTTCCAATGTTTGTAAGCTGGGTTATTATTCTTGGAATGATGGCGATCTGTGGTATTAAGTTCAATATTGTCAACATACTCCTGTCTACCTTCATTTTTGGTATTGGGGATGACTTCAGCATATTTGTGCTTGATGGTTTACAGGGTGAATATGCCAAAAAAAATACCATTCTCTCGTCACACAAAAATGCTATCTTTTTTTCGACTTTTACAGTAATTGTTGGAATGGGGGTTTTGATATTTGCCAAACATCCTGCTCTCAGGTCTATTGCAGCAATATCTACGCTGGGGATGATGGCAGTATGGTTTGTGGCTCTTACAGTTCAACCTGTGCTGTTCAGACATTTCATTACTGATCCTGTCAGAAAATCTCTTCCTCCATATACAATATCCGGGATTTTGCTGATGCTGCTTACATTTTCTGTTTTTGTTTCTGGATGTCTCTTAGCTGCAGTATATATATCTATTGCTGCTATTATTCCTATTCCGACGAAGCATAAAAAAAAGGTATTTCATAAAATGCTAAGTGCGCTATCAATGCTTCCTGTAAGGATATCACCAACAGTAAAGATCTTTAAAGAAAATCCCTATAACGAAGATTTTAAAAAACCTGCTATTATAATAGCAAACCATCAGTCATTCATTGATATACTAATGATACTTTCATTAAATCCAAATATTATTATGATGACAAACAGATGGGTTTGGAACTCACCTGTGTTTGGGCACATTGTGAGATATGCCGGATTTATCTACTATCAAGATGGTGTCGAGAATCATATTGAACAAGTTAAGAAGATGACGGAAAACGGTTATTCTGTGGTTATTTTTCCTGAAGGTACTCGATCAAAAGACTTGAAAATTCACAGATTTAGAAAAGGTGCTTTTTATATTGCAGAAAAACTGTCTCTCGATATTTTACCGGTGATAATGTATGGTAATGGTCACCTGGTTTCCAAACAGCAGCCATTTTATGTTAAACATGGTATAGTCGGTTACAGGATACTGCCGAGAATTTCATGTAATTTAACATCCGAAGCAGGAAAGGATTATTCGACTCTTTGCAAGGAGACATGTGCATATATGAGAAGAGAGTACGATCAACTTAGAAAACGTTTTGATACCCCTCTGAACAAGTATTTCTATTATTCAGTTATTCATAACTATATTTATAAAGGTCCAGTACTTGAATGGTACATGAGGATAAAGATAAAAATGGAAAATAATTACAGTTATTTTCATGATCTGATACCTCTAAATGCAAGATTAACAGATATAGGATGTGGATATGGTCCTCTATGTTTTATGTTGGGGTTGCTTTCTAACGATCGTCACATATTGGGGATTGACTATGATAAAGAAAAAATTGATATCGCAAGTAACTGCTATCTTGCGGGAGGTCGCATAAGGTTTGAATATGCAGACGCACTTATTTATGATTATCCTGAGTGTGACGTTTTTGTAATGAATGACATCCTTCACTATCTTTCAGTACAAGACCAGTATAGATTGCTGGAAAAGACAGTTCACAGACTTAGTAAGGAAGGATTTATAATTGTTAGAGACGGAGACAATTTGAGTAAAAAGGGTCATTTGGTTACTAAATTGAGTGAATGGTTTTCAATTAATTTGCTTGGGTTTAACAAAGCATCGCATCCTCCATGTTTTATTAACCTTGTGATAATGGAGAATTGGGCCAAAAGACTGGGATGTTCGCTTGAGTTTGTCAGGAATGACAAGCTAACATCAAATACTTTATATTTGTTAAGGAAATTGCCGGATGAGCAAGTATGATGCGATAATTATCGGAGGTGGCCTTGGAGGTCTTGAAACTGCTCTTTTATTGTCAAAAGAGGGCATGAATGTTTGTGTTCTTGAAAGACACAGCAGAGCAGGCGGACTTTTGCAATCCTTTTCAAGATCTGGAAAACTTATTGATTCCTCAGTGCATTATGTAGGAAGCATGGACAAAGATGAAGCTTTATACAGTTATTTTAAGTACTTAGGTATTTTGGAAGATCTTGATTTTGTGAGACTCGATAATGCTTGTTTTGACAATATCAAAATTGAAGACAGCAATTATTCTTTTCCCATGGGCATATCCAATTTTGAAGAATATCTTTTGAAAACGTTTCCATCGGAAAAGAAAGTAATTCCAATTTATTGCAGATATTTGCGTGAAGTAGGCAAACTCTCTGAACCAGAACACTTAAAGAATGGTATTTTCAATCTCGATTACATGGATTATTATACATATTCAGCTTCGGATGTTATTAGAAATTATTCAAAGAATCCAGCTCTTTTTGACGTACTATGGGGCACGTCTTTGCTTTATGGCGGGGTAGAAAAGATTACTCCATTTTATATACATGCTATTACTTTGTATTCAAATTTAAAGGGAGCTTATCGTTTAAGAGGTGGAACATCGTCAGTGGTAGAAGCTTTGGTGAGTAAAATTGAGGAAAATGGCGGGAAGGTTGTAACCGGACAGGAGGTCACGAAGATTGTAGTTGAAGGCTCCAAAGTTAAGGGAGTTGTTGCGAATAATAACGATTTCTATGAGTGTGATTATGTTGTATCTTCTACTCATCCTGCTGAGACTTTCAATTTACTTGACAAAAATCCTCTAATTAAAAACTCTTTTATTTCCAGAATATTTTCAGAGGAAAACGCATATCCTCTTTTTTGTTTGTATCTTGTTATGAAACCAGGTTCTTTTAAATATATAAACAGAAACTTCTTCATAAGAAGAGGAAATAAAAGGGTAAATTATGTGCTTTTATCAATGCAGCCTCCTGCTGTTGGGAGTGATTTTGCTGAGGTAGTGACTATTGTTACAAGTACGTCCTTTTCTCATTTTAAACAGTGGAAAGATACCAGGATAGGAAACAGAGGAGAGGATTATTTGGAATATAAAGAAAACATGGAAGAAGAACTCCTTGATTTTGTAGCAGCAGATTTTCCTGATTTGCGAAGTTCTGTTGAGAGCAAATTCTCGGCCTCACCATTGACATTCAGAGATTATACAAAAACACCTGAGGGAAGTGCTTATGGTATTCAAAAGAATTGCAATAGACCGTTTTCAACATTTATTGCCTGTAAGACTAAGTTACCGGGACTGTATCTCACAGGACAAAGTAACAATGTTCATGGTGTTCTGGGGGTTACTATTACTTCTATACTCACATGTTCCGACATATTGGGTCAAAATTACCTGATTAGTAAAATAATAAAGTATAGATGAAGTATTTATATAAAACAATAAAATATTTAGCAGCTTTTCTGCTTTCACTGATAGCTTTAATTTTTGTTGGCGGTATGGTTCTATATTTTTCTGCCGATCGATCAGTTCCTGTTGATGAGAACTTTAAATTGCGAGGAGAAGTTATCTCACATGAAGGAGGTAGCACTCAATATGACTCTTCATTTTTGAGACAGGCAAGACAAGGGTTATGGGAAATTTATCTTAAGGGTGGTGCTGAAGAGAGAGGTGCTGCTATTGGGCAGTTGTGCAAAAGTTTAATGTATGAACAGGAGAAAGCATTTGTAGATCAAATATATGAAATGATACCATCCAGAGGCTACGTAAACTTTCTTAAATACCTGACAGTAATTTATAATAGAAATCTTAAGAGAGATATCCCGGATGAGTTTAAAAAAGAAATATATGCAAGTTCTTTGGGATGCAGCCATGAGTTCGATTTTATTGGAGATGCATATGATCGCCAGTTAAACTATCATGCTGCACATGATATAGGGCATGTGATGCAGGAATATATGCTGGTAGGTTGTACTTCATTCGCAGTTTGGGGTTCTCAATCTGCCGACAGTACACTGATTGTTGCAAGGAATTTTGATTTCTATGCTGGTGACAAGTTTGCCGAAAATAAATTAATATCTTTTTATTTCCCTGATACGGGATATAAATTTGCATCTGTCGGGTGGGCAGGAATGACTGGTGTCCTTTCCGGGATGAATGAAAAAGGTTTGACAGTTACAATAAATGCAGCCAAATCGAGGCCTCCGCTTTCATCAAGAACTCCGATTTCTATTATCACAAGGAAAATTCTTCAGTACGCTTCCAATATTGAAGAGGCATATAATATCGCTTCATCAATGAAGTCATTTGTTTCAGAGTCAATTTTGATTGGTTCAGCAAGTGAAGGCTATGCTGCAATTATTGAAAAATCTCCACAGTCAACTGTGCTTTATAGAGAAAAGGTTGATAGGATTATTTCTACAAATCACTTCCTTTCTCCTGAGAATATGAGCAGATTAAGTAAGGAGGATAAATTAGAGCTTGAGGAAGGACATTCCCTGTATCGATACAGAAGGGTTGAGGAACTTCTCGATTCAAGTGGAGCCATGACACCTGAGAAAGCTGCATTCATACTGAGAAATCCTTTTGGATTACATGGGAAACATATAGGATGGACAAATGAAATGGCCATAAATCAGTTTATTGCACATCATGCCGTTATATTTCAACCAGAAAAACTATTGATGTGGGTGAGCACATCTCCTTGGCAGGTTGGAGAGATGGTTGCATATGACTTGGGAGATATTTTCAAAAATGGTGATAAGGGAGGCGTTGACCAAAACAGACCAAAAGGCACCAGTATACCTGCTGATTCATTGTTGTTGAAAAATGTTTGTCCAAAAGTAGTTGAGTTTAGAAAACTTGCTGTAATAATAAATGAGGCCGTAAAAGAGGGGAAAAGTATTGACAACAATATTTTTAAGAGACTTGTCGAGATTAATCCGGATTATGATTATACATATTTATTGATTGATAAATACAACAGTTCAAGTAAAAAAGATTAAATATCATGATTATGATGAGGGATTCCGAGATCTCTTTTAAATCTAAGGAAGAGATCAAATTTTTTCAAGAAGAGTCTTTAAGGCAGACAATGAACTATGTGGCTGAAAACTCTCCATTTTATCAAAGGTTATTTAGACAGGCTGGAGTAAATCCTTTCTCAATAAAAAAAACAGAGGATTTATCCAAATTGCCTACTACTTCTAAAAAGGATGTTTCTGAGTACAATCGGGATTTTCTTTGTGTTCCGAAGAGCCAGGTGATTGATTATGTCACAACTTCAGGTACTTTAGGTGATCCGGTTACTTTTATGTTGACAGAGAATGATCTTGATCGTCTTGCCTATAATGATTCTCTATCTTTCAAAGAGGCTGGGTGCAAACCAGGAGAAGTAATGCAGATTATGACAACCATTGATCGTCGTTTTATGGCAGGACTTGCTTATTTTATGGGTGCCAGAAAGCTCGGCATGGGCTCTATAAGAGTCGGAAACGGTATTCCGGAACTTCAGTGGGATTCAATAATTAGAGAGAAACCAGATTCCTGTATAGTTGTGCCTTCATTCCTCATAAAATTGGCAGAATTTGCCGAAGAACATGGTATAGATTATAGTAATACTTCTTTAAGAAGAGCAATTTGCATAGGAGAGCCTCTTAAAAACTCGGACTTGACAACAAGTACGCTTACAAAAAAAATAATTGCAAAATGGCCAAATCTCTCACTTCATTCCACATATGCTTCTACAGAAATGCAGAGTTCATTTACGGAGTGTGAACATAAGTGTGGCTGTCATCATCAGCCGGATCTTATAGTTATTGAATTATTGGATGAAAATGAAAAGCCCGTGGGGCAAGGAGAAATAGGTGAACTGACAATAACGACACTGGGAGTGAAGGGGATGCCGCTGGTACGATTTAAGACAGGGGATGTCTGTTATATGATTGAAGAAAAATGTATGTGTGGAAGAAACAGCGTTAGATTAAGTCCGATAGTTGGACGAAAGGGGCAAATGATCAAATATAAGGGAACCACTCTCTATCCAAGTGCTTTGTATGATGTTCTTGACAATATTCCCGGAGTTATTAATTATCAGGTGCAGGTTTACACAAATACACTTGGAACTGACGGAATTCTTATCAAGATAGGAACTTCTGCTCCAAGTGAATCTTTTGAAAAAGAGATTAAAGATCTTTTCAGGGCTCGAATTAGAGTAGCGCCTGAAATTACTTTTGAACCTGTCGAATTAATAGCCAAATCTGTTTTTCCTCAAGCTAGTAGAAAAGCTGTTAAATTTGTAGACTTGCGATGAGGTATAAGATCATTATTTTGGCAACTACGCTTTTTTGTGTCATCTCCAAACCTTTATTTTCGGAGGGGAGTGAAGATTCGTTTTATTCTGAGCTTTCAAGGCGTTCTTCAGAGGTTGTTTCGCTTAATTCACGATTTACGCAGACAAAACAGGTTAAATTATTAAACACCAAAGTTTTATCTCAAGGCAAATTTTATTACAAAAGAGGGGGAGAAATAAGATTTGACTACTCATCTCCCAAGACAATGAGTATTATAATGTTAAAGGATAAGTTGCGGATAGAGACACAAAACAAAGCCACCACTTATGATTTTGCAAGACAACCTTCTCTTGCTGAACTTGCTGTTATAATGGAAGCATGTATAAGTGGTAAAGTTAAGGAGCTTCCTGATAAGTATAAAGTATCTTATACCCTTCTATCAGGGTTTCATGTTGTAACAATAACCAATTTGAAAAGATCACCTGACAACCCGTATACTAAAATCGAGCTTCACTTCGATTTGGATAATTACTCACTAAAAGAGCTGATTTTGTTTGAAAGATCAGAAGATACAACATACTATTCATTTTATAACATTGTCGCAAATGGATAAACAATATCAAATAGCTGTCTTTTACTATACTCAGACAGGGCAGACACTTGCAATACTCAAGAGTCTGCTTACTCCATTACAATCTCAAGGGTGTCAAGTAATATATAAGAGCATTGAACCAAAGATCCCTTTTCCATATCCCTGGGATAAAGAATCTTTTTATCAAGCTTTTCCTGAGAGTCGACAAGGTATACCCTGTGATTTAAAACCTGTCGATTATTCTGATATAAAAGATGCAGATCTTGTTGTTATAGGACTGCAACCTTGGTTCCTATCACCATCTATTCCTGTTGCATCATTTTTACAGCATTCTGATGCAATAGAATATTTAAACGGTAAAATGGTTATAACAGTAGTGGGGTCAAGAAATATGTGGGTTTCGTGTCACGACGCTCTTTCTTACTATTTTATGAAAACCAATTCCAATTGGATAGGGAATATTACACTTGAAGACAGACACAACAATCTTGTAAGTGTTTTAACCATTTTCAGATGGCTGATAGGTGGAGTTAAAGAAAAAACCAGGTTTCTTCCTTCTGCAGGTGTATCACAGGAGGATATTGACAGAGTTTCGTGTCTGTCATCTGAAATTATCAAGACCTTGAGAGATAAAGACTATGATTCGCTTCAACAAAGAATTGTAGAGAAAGGCGGAGTAGTATTTCACTACGATCTGTATCAGATCGAAAAAGTCGGATATAAAATGTTCGGATTTTGGTCTAAATATGTTTTGAAAAAGGGCAGTTTTAACAGTCCTGACAGATCCTGGAGGCTGAAACTTTTCAGCTGGTACTTAATGTTTGTTTTGTTTGTACTATCTCCTATTGCCACAGCTGTTTTCTGGTTACTGTTTCCTTTGAGAAAGAAGAGTCTAAGTCGCATTAAGAAAAAATATTTATATTTGTGCGATTAACCAATCTTAATATGCATCCTGTCTATATAACTAAAACTTCAACTTTTCTTCCCAACGAACCTGTACAGAATGACGAAATAGAACAATATATTGGAATGATTGGAGGAAAACCCTCCAGAGCCAAAGATATTATTCTAAGAAACAATGGTATAAAAAAACGATATTATGCTCTTGACAGACAGGGCCATGTGACTCATACTGCTTATGAAATGGCGGTAATGGCAATTGAAAAGCTTTATGATGAAGATTTTAATATTGAAACACTTGAACTTCTTGCAGCTGGGACAACTTCACAGGAAATGATCATGCCTTCTCATGCCTCTCAGATTCATGGAGAAATGGGAGGTAAAAGAGATATGGAAGTAGTATCTTTTGCAGGTTCCTGTTGCAGTGGCATGCATGCTCTGAAATATGCCTTTCTTTCACTTGCATCAGGAGACAAAAAAAATGCTGTTGCACTTGCTTCTGAGAGACTGTCTGCCTGGATGCGTTCAAGTTATTTTAAGAAGGAGTATGAAGATCTTAAGAAGTTAGAAGAAGAGCCTATCATTGCATTTGAAAAGGATTTTCTGAGGTTTATGCTTTCTGACGGGGCTGGTGCATTTCGTTTGGAGACAAAACCTGCAAAAAAGGGTCTTTCATTCAAAATAAACTGGATTGAGTTGACTTCCTTTGCCAATACTCTTCCAACCTGCATGTATGCCGGAGCCGATTATGATAAAAACGGCCAACTACGGGGGTGGACACATTTTCCTGAGGAAGAGTGGACAACCAGAACAATTTTCGCTGTCAAACAGGACACTAAATTGTTAGGTGAAAACATAGTGAAGTTAGGGGGAAAATTTTTCATGGAAATTGTGGATAAATACAGTTTAAAAGTTGAAGATGTTGACTGGTTTCTTCCTCATCTTTCATCGATGTATTTTAAACCTCGCATAGAAAAACAACTTGCAGAAATGAATTTTAATATTCCTCAGGAGCGATGGTTCCTTAATTTGCCTTATGTCGGCAATGTAGCTGCTGCTTCTGCTTTCCTTATGCTTGATGAATTAGTAAGAACCAAAGATCTTAAAAGTGGTCAGAATATTTTGTTTATGGTTCCTGAAAGCGCTCATTTTTCTTATGCATATGTTTTCTTAACAGTCTGTTGAATATGAAAATAGAAGATGTACCACAGGATGGTGAGATACTTCAGAGCACTCCGGTAAGGGATGTATGTTATGCTATAGACGAAAATGGCAATTATCAGGAAGTGATAAGCGTGGGGTGGGAAGCCAAAAATGAAGCAATTAATTTTGCCTGGAGTGCTATAAATGAGGAAAGTGAAAGGATTAAGGAGGAGGTAATTGCCGGAAGATTGAGCCCTCTGTCGTATCATTTAAGCAGACAGGTTATGACACCGGAAATTCTTGCAAAATATACAGGTTTTTCAAGGAGAGAGATAAACAAATTATGTCATAAACCAGATATGTTTTTTAAACTGTGTTATGATGATCTTCAAAAAATGGCTATGGCACTAAATATATCAGTGGAACAACTTATCTCTGTAGATTGAAATGGAACTTAAATTTGAACACAAACCTGCAGGTCATTGTGAGAATGGTGTTGTAAGAAACTTGCTAAAATTTTATGGAGTGGATTTATCTGAGCCAATGATTTTTGGGCTGGGTTCAGGAATATTTTTCTCTCATATGCCTTTTTACAAGATGCATGGAATGCCGATTACCTCTTTTAGACCTCTCCCAGGAGAGATTTTCTCAAGAGTAACAAAATTGCTTGGTATTAAGGTCAAAAGATATAAATTCAGAAATCAAAAACGTGCAATGGATAAGCTTGATGAGATACTTTTCCAGGGTATTCCTGTAGGAGTTCTTGTTGGAGTTTATCATCTTCCATATTTTCCCAAAGAGTATAGATTTCATTTTAATGCACATAATATATGTGTTATAGGAAAGGAAGGAGATGATTATATAGTGTCTGATCCTGTGGTTATTGATAAATGCAGACTCTCTTCAAATGCACTTAGAATAGTGAGATTTGCAAAAGGCACATATCCTCCGATGGGAAGAATGTACTATATCAAGAGTGTTGAAAAAATGCGTCCTCTCGATGCTGAGATGATTAAAAAGGCAATTCTTAGAGCTTGCAACAGAATGCTCAGAATACCTTTTCCAATGTTTGGTGTTAAGGGTATAAACTATCTTTCAAAAAGAGTAAGGAGATGGGAAAAGATTTATGGTGAAAAGGGAGCAGCTCTTAACCTGGCTCAAGTCATCAGGATGCTTGAGGAGATAGGTACAGGAGGAGCCGGGTTTAGATTTATGTATTCTGCTTTTCTTCAGGAAGCATCAGAGATACTGAAAAATCCCGAACTGAAGCAACTTTCTTTTGAACTTACTGAGGCCGGCGATATGTGGCGTGACTTTGCCTATCATTCTGCCAGGTTTTTTAAAAAGAGAGAAGGTGAAATAGAGACATATGATCAGATTGCTGATAAATTGGCCGCAATAGCCAGAAAAGAGAAAGATATCTTCACTAAACTCGAAAAGACTGTGAAGTGTGGATAATGGATTAGCTATAGAAACTGTTAATCTCAGAAAGAGATACAAGGGTAAGTCTGAATTTACTCTTGATGGTCTGTCACTTAAAATACCATATGGGGCTCTCTATGGATTGCTTGCCCCTAATGGTGCAGGAAAGACTACCGCTATTAATATAATATGTGGGTTAAGAAGATTTGATGAAGGAGAAGTATATGTTGCTGGTCATTCGGTTAAGACAGACATGAAGCATGTAAAACCTCACATTGGTCTTGTTCCACAAGACCTTGCACTTTTTCCTTCTCTTACGGCCAGAGAAAACTTGAAAATTTTCGGAGGATTATATGGTCTTAACGGGTCTATATTGAGTAAAAGGGTGGATGAACTGTTAGAACTATTTGACCTTACTTCGAGCGGTAAAACTATTGTCAATCACTTTTCTGGTGGGATGAAACGAAGAGTAAATCTTATTATCGGAATGTTGCATTCGCCTGAAATTCTTATTCTTGATGAGCCTACTGTTGGTGTAGATGCGCAATCAAGAAAGTTGATTTTGGATAAGCTTGTTGAAATTAATCGGAGTGGGACGACAATTCTTTTTATTTCGCATTACCTTGAAGAGGCGGAAGATATTTGCAGTGAGGTTGCGCTTATGGATAATGGTAAAATTATTTGTGAAGGTAACCCTGAAGATTTGTATAGTGTATATGAATGTGAGCATAATCTTGAAAAACTCTATTTGCTCATCACAGGTAAAAAAATGAGAGATTATCATGAGTAAGCTTAAATATCTGCTATACAAAGACCTTTTATTGCTTGTCAGAGATGTGGCGGGGCTTCTTCTCATGTTTTTGATGCCGATAATTTTAGTGATTGTAATGTCTGTCTTACAGGATAGTACGCTAAATTCGGTGAGAGATGCAAAGGTTTCAATTTTACTTGTCAACAAAGACACTGGGGAGCTAGGACAAGCAATTGAGAAAGATATTTATTCGTCAGGTATTTTTGATATTACTGCAGATATCAAAGGGAATATTCCTTCGCTTGATGTTGTTGAGAAAGAGGTGGCCTCGAGCAGATTTCTTCTTGGAATTTACATTCCTGAGAATACTACCTTATTGATAAAAAACAACATTGCTAAATATGTTGCCGCAGCATTTAATGGTATTGACACCATTCTTCCTGCAAAACCTGTGGATTTTACAATATTTATTGATCCAACTACAAAGCCCTCTTTCTATAGTGCGATCATTAGTACTTTAAAGGAACGATCCAATAAAATACAATATGAGTACTTAATGAAAGAGATTATTGCACAGGTTAATATATTGAGCCCTTTCCCTGTTTCAGCTACTAGTTTTTCAGGAGAGCAAGTGAGAATTTTAATGAAAAGCGCCCATCTTGAAGGGAATAACCTCATTCCCAATTCTGTTCAACACAATGTGCCTGCATGGTCACTATTTGCTATATTTTTCATTGTTATCTCACTCTCCGGCAGTATCATTAAAGAACGAGAAGACGGCACATTGTCAAGACTTTTGACAATGCCTTGTTCTTATTCGGAATATCTTCTGAGTAAAGCAATAGTTTTTATGCTTGTGGCTATGTTGCAATTTGCAATAATGCTCATTATAGGGGTTGATATTTTACCTTGCTTTGGCTTGGAATCTTTAAATTTAGGTTCTTCACCCGCTGCTCTTATTATCACAATAGCATCTTCTGCAATAGCAGCAATAGGATTTGGCGTGGCAATAGGAAATATTGCAAAAACATACCAGCAGTCATCAGTCTTTGGAGCTATGTCAGTAGTGATCATGGCTGCAATAGGAGGTATATGGGTTCCGGTGTTTCTTATGTCTGACACAATGCAGAAAATTAGTCTTCTTTCACCTATGAGATGGGGTATTTCTGCATTTTATGATATATTTCTTAGAAATGCTGGAGTTGTAGCCATCTTGCCTGAGAGTGCTGCTTTGCTTCTCTTTGGTACATTAAGTTTTATAATTGCAGCAACATATAATCACAAATACAGAGTTGATATTTAATATTAAATTGATCAGATAGCTATATGGAAGAACTAATCCTAAAACTGAAACAACAAATCATAGAGGCGCTTAATCTTGAAGAGATGAAGCCTGAAGATATCGATACAGATGCTCCCTTGTTTGTTGATGGTCTTGGGCTAGACTCTATTGATGCTCTCGAATTGGTAATTTTACTTGAAAGAGAGTACGGAATACGTCTGGAAGATCCAAAAGCCAATAAGGAAATTTTTAAATCTGTCAGAACAATGGCAGAATTCATAGAAAAGAACAGAAAGATATAAATCAGCACTCTCAAGTTAATTAAAAATCTGTATTTATTAAAATTGGTCTCTGTGCACGTTGATCATGTTGCAGAGAGCTATATTTATTTGCAACAACTTTGCAAAAAGTTCGTCTTAGTGTTGAATACTTAAAAATGACTCAACAGGAGTTTGAAAGAGAAATTTTCAGGATAAGACCTGTTTTATTGCAGTTTGCACGTTCGTTCAACATTGGAGGGGCCTCTAGTGCAGAAGATATGGTGCAGGAAGCTGTCATGAGGGTATGGCTAAGTATTTTAGGAGGTGAAGTTGTCCGTAGCATAGAAGCACTTACAAAACGCGTCTTAAGAAATGTATGTCTTGATTATCTTAGACTTAAGAAGAATAACTTGAATAGTTCTGATATTGACAGTGTTAACAAGATAGATAGTAATGATCCAAATCGCCAGCTTGAGATAAAAGAGGAATTTACAAGAATAGTTGATTTCATAAGAACGCTTCCAATGGATCAGCAAATATGTATAAGGTTAAAAGATATTATGGGATTTGAGAATTGGGAAATTGCTGACATACTTGACACCACGGAAGTTAATGTGCGGACTCTCCTCTCAAGAGGACGCAAGTCTATAAGGGATAATATGCTAAGGGAGTGAATAAAAATGAAAAAGGAGAAGGTAGAAAAGTTGCTTAGGCTCTATTTTGACGGAAAGAGCTCAATAAATGAAGAAAAAATGCTCAGACGCTATATTATGTCTGATGATATTTCTCCTGAATTTATGAAATACAGAGAAATGTTTAAATATTTTTCATATGAAACTGAAAAGATCAATAGTTATAATAGATATAGATATAGAGGAAACAGAAATAAACTGATTATTTCTTTCGCTGCGGTTGCAGCATCTATTGTAGCTTTTCTATTAACAATCAATCATTCTGAGGTGGATAAAATAAGGGTTGTGGTTGGTGGTGAAAAACTGAACGACAACGAGATAGCTTTGCAAATTGTGAATAAACAACTTTCAAAAATTAACATTATGAGTGAAATTGCCGCTAGGAATATCAATAAACTCAATAATGTGGCTGTTTTAGAAAAATATTTCTGGTTTGTTGATGAAAATGGTGCAATTGGAAAAGTGCCCGAACTCCTCAACAAATTGCCAGGAGGATACAATGAATAATTTTTTATGAATTTTAACCATAGTTAATATGAATAAATCGGTGATATTGGCGGTGTTATTATTTTCTCTCTCTTCATGGGAATTATTAGGCCAAACGAAACAATTAGACAAAATCTTCTCAACATATGAGAGCTATAAGAATGTTCAATCGGTATCCATCAATCCGGCAGCATTTTTTTCTCTTTCTGAAGAGACTAAATCCAATGAACTTCTTAGTAAAATGTCATTGCTTAAAATATTAAATGTTACCAAAGGAGGCAATGACAAGGACAGGAATGTCTGGATTAATTTGAAAAATGATGTGGATAAATTAATCAGAGAAAATAATTTTTCACAAATTCTTAAAGTAAAGGACAAAGATGAATTGTTAGAGATGTATACGAGAAAAGAAGATACTTCTTTGCTTTTGTTGACTGCGGATTCTTCATCTGAATATGCTGTTTTTTATATTCAGGGGAATATTGATAAATCTGTGATAGATGCATTAATGACAGGAAATATTAAAATAAAAAAATAACAATATGAAAAAGACTCTATTATTGACTTTTGTATGTATGTTCATGACAATATGTTTCAACACAGTGTCATTTGCACAAAAAGTGGTACAAATCGGATCAACAGAAATAATCTTACAGTCACCACTGAAAGTAAATTCTGTTGAAACTAAAATGAAATATTGTCATAAGAGGCACTACAGTGAGACGTTTTTTGGAGTAGGATTGACAGTTAACGATAATAACGAAAAATACATGCCGATTTATTATGGCAACTCATACGAGATACAAATAGGATTTAAAGATGTTTACAGAAAGGATAGAAGTTCTTTTGCCACAGGATCTTTTATCAATCTCTCCTTTGATTCATACAAGCTTGATAAGGCATATCTTCATAATCCTCTTGTTGTGAATGAAGATATTGGAACTATTCGCAAAGAATATTATAGAACAAGCAATTTAACTGCAGGTCTTTTTGCAAGATTATACCTAAATAAAACCATATTTTTGGATTTTGGGCCATATGGGGAGTATGCATATAATAAGAAATATAAGGTATTCATTGCACTTATGGGTGATAAGGGCGAAAGCAAGATAAAATATAGAGACGGAAGTCGTTTTAATCCCTTTAATGCAGGTATTCAGTGTTCGATAGGGTTTGATGACTTTTCGGTATATGCAAAATACCGGCTCACCAATTGCTTCAACCCTGACAAAATAGAACTGGAAGTGCCAAGATTAAATATAGGCATCCAGTTCGAAATTTGACAAGGGCACTGTCCAGAATTTTGTGTAAATGATAATTTAGTGTTCATAATTACAATAAAATTCTGTTATCAAAAAGGCATTGTCTATTTCTTTTTAATCTCATTAACAGCAAGATATATAGATTTCTTTACTGCATCGTCATTAGGAAATGATAATTTTGCTTTGGTATACTTTCTATTTTTTCCATTCAGATTTTCAATTAGATTTTGTAGCCTTCCCTAAAAGTAGTTACAGATTATCCGGAATTAGTGTAGTTTCTCCAACGGGTTCTCTATTAAAATCTTGTACCTTATCATATATTAATAATAATGTCGGTGCTAAAATTAATTATTTGAGTATTATAACCTTATCATCAGATTCTTCACCTTTTACTCTCCAGCAAAGTTATTATACAACGTTGTATGGCAGCTCCGATGCACAATATGCATATATTGAGAAAGTGTATGAACCATCCGTATTAAACAGATTTACTGATCAATATAATGTCGGGAACACTTTTCGTACAAATAACAAGAAAGCAACATTGACTTACGAAACAAATTCAACAAACGATGTGTTTAAATTTGATGTGGGGAGTACAAATAACTTAACAGCATCGTATTATTCTCAGGGAGAGCTATATAAGAACTCCATTACTAATGAAGATGGTACGGTAACCTACTCTTTCACAGATAAATCCGGTAAAAAAGTGTTGGAAAGAACCATTGCAGAAGGCAGTGTTAAAATTGACACTTATTATGCATATGACGACTTGGGTCGTCTTGCCTGGGTAATCCAACCCGAAGGTTCTGCGCTGCTTACTACAGGAACAATATTAACCACATCAAGTATTGCCACCAAATACAGTTTTATCTATAAGTACGACGGAAAAGGAAATGTAATAGAGAAAATAATTCCGGCAAAAGGGGTTGAATATTTTGTATATGATAAGGGAAACAGGCTTGTAATGAGCCAGGATGCAAAATTAAGACAGACAAATGATTGGTTATATTATATTTACGATAATCTTAACCGGTTTATTGAGAAAAATATAGTAAGAGGGACATTGTCACGTTCTACAATCCAGAGCTATTATAACGGTTCAACATTCGGCAATACATACCCTAGTTTGGGAGGGACAAGCGATGTGCGCAAACCACTACCAACCTCTGATTTTGCATATATAACAACACTTGAGAGTAGCCGGTATAAGGATAATTCCTATCACGCTGCTGCCTCCACCCAACAATATCTGCTCACATTATCAGGAACATATTTGTTAGTCCATACAGATTTAATAATAAACTGGGGAGCGTGTTCAAATGATTATTACAACTTTTATGTAATGTCGGATGATAACATCAATAATCTTTATTATATATGTACAGATCAAAACGATCCTACAATTAAATATTACTATATTCCTTCGCAATATTCCGATATAGTTCAAAATATCATTGAACAGGATCCTTCTATAGCATATGAATATGTTTACACTTACCCTGGCAGTGGAACACCGTTGACGTCTATGACAATAACCTCCGACTATCCACCAGAATTAAGAGGCCCGCTTACAGGACCCTTTACTGTTCCCACAATTCTTGCATTTGAAGATGTAAGTAACGTAGCCACAAGTAACGATCTTGACAATACATGTACTAACAATGAATTGGTTTACGAAAAAAAAGCGATCTTGGCTTCCGGTAGCAGTACAGGTGTTACAGGTTATGTTGAGAGGGCATTTTATTATGATTATCTTGGTCGTGTTATCCAGACAGTTGAAAAGAACCACCTGGGAGGTATAAGCCGAACAAGCATCAAGTATGACCTAGCGGGTAATATTCTCAAACAGCACGAATCTCACCAACGCGGCCCGGGGTTAACTGCCGACACAAAATTAACAACATTTACGTATGATATACGTGGTAGGATGCTCAGCGAAACAACCAGCATTAACGGGAGTACTTCCGGAACAGTAACCTATGCATACAACGAACTCGGTCAACTTACAGGCAAAACCTACGGCAACGGAGCAACCGAGTCTATGGCATACAATATTCAGGGGTGGTTAACTTCGAAGAATGCTGTCCACAGCGGCATCAACCTCTTCTCAATGAACCTGCTGTATTACAACTCTACCAGGGCTACAAATAAATTTTCCGGTAACATAGCCGAGTGGCAGTGGACTCAGGGAACTGCTTCACAGAACAGTTATGCTTTATCTTATGATAAACTTTCTCGGCTTTTAAATAGTAACAGATATGTAGGAGGGACATCAACAAATGCTTTTACAGAGCAGAATATAACTTATGACAAGAACGGAAACATCACTCAGCTGCAACGTTACGGGTCAACGGGTTCATTACAGGATAACTTCACCTATAACTACAACGGAGCAACACACAATGGAAACAGACTCAGCAGTATCTCCGGCAGTGTGAGTGCCACTTATGCCTATGACAACAATGGTAATATGACCACAGATGGTCGAAAAAATTTGGTAATCACCTATAATGTTCTTAACTTGCAGCAGTCTCTCAATCAGAATGGTATGACAGTGGCATCCTACACATGGCTCTCAGACGGCACAAA
>Ga0208695_1000411_pt1 | contig 48640 bp, 35 predicted proteins | sample AD_UKC111_MetaG_FD_184449 | JGI IMG/M metagenome (GOLD analysis project Ga0208695, IMG submission 184449) | Active sludge microbial communities of municipal wastewater-treating anaerobic digesters from Hong Kong - AD_UKC111_MetaG (SPAdes)... | ecosystem: Engineered > Bioreactor > Anaerobic >... | reverse complement strand
CTGTCCGGGCGTCAGCATATTTGCCGGTGTTAAGTTCAATCAGGTCAGCCCCGGCTTCCTGGCAGGCTTTAATCTGGTCTTTCAGGGGATCAACGAAAATACTCACTCTTATTCCAGCCTTTTTCAGTTCCTGAATATAAGAGGTAAGATGATCTTTTTGGTTGATGACTTCCAGTCCGCCCTGGGTGGTTATCTCATCAGGGCTCTCCGGGACAAGCGAAACGGTATCGGGTTTAACCTCCCTGGCCACTTTTAACATCTCTTCGGTAGCTGCCATTTCCAGGTTGAGCTTGGTCACAATGACCTGCCGCAGCAATTTCAAATCTCTTTCCTGAATATGGCGTCTGTCTCCTCTGAGGTGGCAGACGACACCCGAAGCCCCGGCCTGCTCAGCCAGCAAAGCGGCCAGAATTGGTTCCGGCTCCCGGGCTGCTCTGGCCTGCCTTAGAGTGGCGATATGATCGATGTTAACTGCCAGTTTCATCCTTGCCTCCAGCCATTAAATGATTTTTTGCTTCTCTATTGCGTTCTCTAATGAGAAAAACTAACCCGTCAGTTTCTTGTCTTTTATCAGTTTATTTTGGGCCGCAAAAACTGTCAATCAGATTGACGATTCTTCTGGCCAGCGGCTGCAGTTTTCTTTCATCCGGGCCTTCCATCATAATGCGGGCCAGGGGTTCTGTGCCTGAATAGCGAACTTCCAGCCGACCCTGCGGTCCAAGTTCTTTTTTGATGTCTTCAATCAAATCTTCATAGCCCGGTATTTCTTTCAAAGGGACTTTTTCTTTGACCCTGAGATTAATCAAAATCTGAGGGTAAAGCTGGAAGCCTTTGACCAGTTCGGACAGACTTTGTCCGCTTTCCACCATTATCTCCAGCATTTTTAAGGAGGTAAGCAGCCCATCACCGGTGGCAGCGTAATCAAGTAAAATCGTATGGCCTGACTGCTCGCCACCCAGATTGGCCTTATGCCTGACCATTTCTTCCAGGACATATTTATCGCCGACCCTGGTTCTAATAAGCTTGATGCCATTTTCAGCCAGACTTTGCTCCAGCCCCAGGTTACTCATAGTCGTGGCTACCACCAGATTGTTTTTCAGGCGAGCCTTTTCTTTTAAATATAAAGCCAGAAGATATAGAGTGTGGTCGCCATTAAGGATATGTCCCTGCTCATCGGACCAGATCGCTCGGTCGGCGTCGCCATCGAAGGCAATGCCCAGGTCAGCTCCTTGTTCGACTACAGTCCTGGCCAGGCTCTCTGGATGGAGAGAACCGCAGCTGGCATTTATATTCCGGCCATCAGGTAAATTATTGATTGCCACCACCTCAAAATTGAGAGCTCTGAACAGCTGTGGGGCCAGTTCTGAGCTGGCTCCGTTGGCACAATCCACCACCAGCTTTAACTTATCTTTTTTACTGGCCGACCAGCTTGCTTGCAGTGAATCCAGATAAGCAGACCGCAGAGAATGGTCAACTTTAACCGGTTCTATCTTGATTTTACTTGCTGGCAGTCTGTCTTTGATTAGTGCCGCTTCCAGGCTGTCCTCCCAATCTTCTGGAATTTTTGTTCCACCCGGAGAAAATATTTTGATGCCATTATCCTCATAGGGATTATGGGAGGCAGAAATAACTACACCGGCACTGAAGCCGCCCCGCCTGGTCAAAAAGGAAATCCCGGGAGTGGTGATGACTCCGGCTGAGACCGCCTGGCCGCCAGCCTGAACAAAGCCCGAACAAAAATAATTTTCTAACCACTGACTGGATTCCCGGGTGTCACGGCCGATGACAATTCTGGGTTCCCGGCCCTTGCCCTGCAGCAACGAAGCCAGGGCCTGTCCAAGCCGGTAAACAGTCCCGGCCTCCAGGGGAAATTCTCCTGCCCTGGCTCTTAAACCGTCTGTTCCAAACAATTTTCCCATGGTTAACTTTTCTGACTCCTCTCTGGTTTGTGCTTATATTATTTAGAATTCTAAAATAATTATAAAATCCCTGTCATCCTTTTTTACCTGGCTAGCCCTTTTTGCTTCCAGTCTTTTTGACTTCTTGATTGGGGTTAGTCGTCTGTTTTTTTTCCAGCACAATATTAACCCTGGCCCGCGGGTAAAGAGCCAGCAAGCGGAGTTCCGGCCGGGGCAAAATCAGATCCACTTCCAGCACAGCACTGTCAGTCAGCGTCGAGACATCTATTGGACTGGTGATAACTTTATCCCGCGGTCGAATCTTACTCTCCGGACCGCTTACCGTCACTTTAGATGGAGTGACCTCCACCTTGACCAGCCGCAGGTTCTCAGGCAGCCGTCCGATAATTGTCGGCACGACTTCCATTTCTACTTTTTTGGTTTTCTCCAGCTTGACGTGAATGTAAACCGGTGAAAAGCTGACAATTTCGACACCTGGTGGGGCTTTAATCATACTGGCATCAATTGGATATTCTTCCTGATAGATACTGGCCTTGCTCATATCCAGCTCTGCCAAAAAGTCAGCCGGGGTAAGTTCATTGATTACCCGCTTGCGAGCCCTCACTTTCAGGTTGATGGTCGTGTCGGATTTTTCCACAACTTCCACGTCTTGAGGCAGGTTGATCAGCTCCAGGTTAAGGCTCAGGGTCTTCTCAGCAAAGGTCTTTTCTTCTGGAATCAGGACAATCCACAGAATGATGGCCAGCAGCAGCGAGAGAAGCTTTAGTTCCCAGTTCTTCTTCAGGAAATCTTTTAGCATCTTACTATTTTATCCTCAAATACTCTGTCAGTCTCTCCTGGACAGAATCCTTTTTAGACAGTTTTTCTATTTTCCCCCGGCTGGCCAGCGATACTTCCCCGGTTTGCTCCGAGACAACAATTACTACCGCATCTGTTTCCTGGGCCAGACCAAGGGCGGCCAGATGTCGCGTTCTGGTGGCAAAATTTTCTCCAAGGGTATGAGTCTGAGCCAGGGGCAGGAGGCAGCCAGCGGCCAGAATTTTATTGCCCCGGATGAGCACAGCTCCATCATGAAGGGGCGATTTCGGGAAGAAAATGCTAACCAGCAGGTCCTTGGACAGGTCAGCATCAAGAATTGTGCCATGCTGGGCATAAGGTGAAAGATCGATATCCCTTTCAATGGCAATCAGTGCCCCTATTTTTTTCTGGGACATGTAGTCAACGGCCAGGGAAATATCTTCCAGTTTTTCTTTTAACGGACGAAGCTTGAGCGGCCGTCTGAAAGTATGAGAGCCAATACCGGTAAAAAACCGCCTCAGCTCCGATTGAAACAGGACAATAATAGCTATAATCAAATAATTGATGAAAGAACGGATAATTCGGTTGGAAACATAAAGATGAGCCCACTGGGTCAGCAGGAAAAAGAAGATGACCAGAATGATACCGGTAGCCAGCTGATAGGCCTTGGTGTCCTTGATCAGCACCATAATTGAATAGAGGATAAAAGCAACCAGAAGGATATCCAGGACATCGGTAAACTGCATGTGCCTTAAAATAATCCAGATATTTTCAAGCATCTTGGCCTGCCACTTTTATTTCCTTTACTATAGATTCGGTAACCTGTAAAGCCCTTTTTACTTCCTTCACGTCATGAACCCGGAAGATCTTTGCGCCCCGCAGATAACTCAATATCACGGCAGCTATCGTCCCTTCCAACCTGTTTTCGGGTCCCGTGCCCAGAATCTTGCCCAGAAATGATTTCCTGGAAGGCCCAATCAGAATCGGCCTTTTCAGCCCGTGGAAGTAATCGAGATTATTAATTATTTTGAGGTTGTCTTCAACTGTTTTGCCGAAGCCAATTCCCGGATCCAGAATAAGACAGTCTTCCGGAATACCTGCCCGGCTGGCTTCTCTCATTCTGGTCAAAAAGAAGTATTTGAGGTCAAAAAGCAGGTTATCATAGTGAGGCGACGCCTGCATGTTTTCAGGCTCGCCCAGCATATGCATTAAAACTACCGGCACCTGGTAGCTGGCCACCACCCCGGCCATTTCAGGATCATGCCTCAGAGCGGTGATATCGTTGATTAAATCGGCACCTTCGTCCAGGGCAGCTCTGGCTACCTGGCTTTTCCTGGTATCTATCGAAATAAAAGCAGCGGTCTGTCTTCTGACTTTCCTGACAACCGGAATAATCCGTTTCAATTCCTCTTCGAGAGGAGTACCTTTTGAGCCTGGCCTGGTGCTCTCTCCACCGATATCAATTATCTTTGCTCCCTGTTCGACCAGTTCCAGAGCTCGCTCCACGGCTGCTTCTGTGTCAAAGAACTTCCCGCCATCTGAAAATGAATCGGGAGTAACATTCAGGATGCCCATCAGCCAGGGCTCAGGCCCAAGGGCGAACTTTTCCCCCCTTATCCTTAAATGGCGAGTAACCCCCGGGACACATTTTGACTTCGGCCTGCATCTATCCCGGTTCATGTCCTTAGCTTAGATTAAAATCTTCAAGACTCAGGTTGCTTGTCCAGCTTCAGCTCACCACTCACTGACTCAGGCTGGGCAGGTTGTTGCTCAGCTGGCTGTTGAACAGCGGCAGCCTGGCCAGAGATCGGTTCAACCTGTTGCTCCCTTGGTTTGCCCCCAAGTAAAGCTGTAATTTCATCAGAGGTCAGGATTTCTTTTTCGAGCAGCGCCTCGGCTATGTTGAATAACTTATCGCGATTGGCCTCGATGAGACTCTTAGCTCGATCATAAGCCTTCCCGACTATTTTTTTGACCTCACCGTCAATAAGCTCAGCAGTGTGTTCACTGAAATTCTTATGAGCGGTCAGCTCTCGCCCGAGGAAGATCAAATCATCCCGCTCACCGAAGGACAGCGGTCCCAGGTCAGACATACCCCACTGGCAGACCATTTTTCGCGCAATTTCTGTAGCTTTCTCCAGGTCATTGGAAGCACCGGTGGTGACCTTACCCAGGATTAGTTCTTCAGTTGCCCGTCCGGCTAACAGGACGGTTAGCTGGGCTTCGAGATAGTCCTTGGTATAGGTGTAGCGGTCAGAAAGGGGGAGCTGCTGGGTTAAACCCAGAGCCAGTCCACGCGGTATGATAGTAACTTTATGTATCGGGTCAGCTTCAGGCAAGAGGGCGGCGACCAGAGCGTGACCGGCCTCATGAAAGGCTGTATTGCGCTTATCTTCTTCGCTGATAATCATACTCTTCCGTTCAACGCCCATCAGAACCTTATCTTTGGCTTCTTCCAGATCATGCATATTCACACAATTCTGAGATTTTCTGGCGGCCATCAAAGCCGCTTCGTTGATCAGATTAGCCAGGTCTGCCCCGGAAAAACCAGGCGTTGAACGGGCGATGACCTTGAGGTCAACATCCTCACAGAGTGGAACCCGCCTGGCGTGGACATTCAAAATATCTTCTCGTCCCTTGACATCAGGCATAGGCACAACAATCCGGCGGTCGAAACGACCTGGCCGCAGTAAAGCTGTGTCCAGAATATCCGGCCGGTTGGTGGCGGCTATAACGATAATTCCCTCATTGGAATCAAAACCGTCCATTTCCACCAACAGCTGGTTCAGGGTCTGCTCACGCTCATCATGTCCACCGCCCAGCCCGGCTCCTCGCTGCCGGCCAACGGCATCAATTTCATCTATAAAGATAAGGCAGGGCGCATGCTTTTTAGCCTGCTCAAAGAGATCCCTGACTCTGGAGGCGCCAACTCCGACAAACATCTCAACAAAATCTGAACCGCTGATTGAAAAGAAAGGCACGTTGGCTTCACCGGCTACTGCCCTGGCCAGCAAGGTCTTGCCTGTCCCAGGAGCTCCAACCAGCAGAACTCCTTTGGGAATTCTTCCACCCAACCGCTGAAATTTGCGCGGATCTTTCAGAAATTCAATTATTTCCTGAAGTTCCTGCTTGGCTTCTTCCACGCCAGCCACGTCCTTAAAAGTGACTCTCTTCTGCGTTGGTGAGATAAGTTTGGCGCGGCTTTTCCCAAAGGCCATAGCTTTATTGCCACCTGACTGCATCTGGCGCATGAAGATAAACCAGAAAAAGATAAGCAGTATGATGGGGAACCAGTTAAGAAGAATGGTCAGCCAGCTATTTCTCGAGTTATCCTTGACCACAATGTTGACCTGATTTTCGCGTAATTCTTTAATCAGGTCAGCATAAATAGGCGGCAGAGTGGTCTTAAAAGTGGTGCCGTCCTTCAGTTTTCCGTGAGCCTGAGTGTCCTGAATACTTACTTCCTGAACTTCTTTCTTTTCGACCTGGTCGAGAAATTCAGTGAATGTATATTCCTTAATTTTCGGGCCCGCAGGAAAGAGGCTCCAGAGGATAACCAGCAAAACGAGCGAGGCTACCCAGAAAATCAAATTTTTGGCCGATTTATTCTTTTGAGCCATAACATTTCCCTAATTTACACCACATTCTAACATTTTTTAACTTTTATGTTAAGACAGAAACCGACTATTTTAATAATATTAAAGAGACAAATAGCCATCTGGGCGATAGGTTGAGCCTTTTAATGTAAGTTTTTATCAAAGATTGTATTTAAGACCAAGGTAATAGCGTTTTTCTAATGTTCGCTCCGTCACCTCATGAACGATTCCCCATCGCCTGACCCATTCTATCGAACTGAAAAGCGATAGATTGTCAATTGGCAGCCGCCACTGAAGCTCAAGTCCGGTATGCCATCTGGAGTCTTTAAGGACTGAATCATCAGTCATTTCGTATTGCAGCTCAGCCAGGCCTTGAATTGACCGGTAATAAACGTAGCTGGCGAAACCACTGAGGCGAAAAGGGGAATGAGCAATTTCAGCCCTGGCAGTCAGGGCCGGCCCTAGAGCATAATAATAGCCATAACAGGTAACAGTCGTTTTCATCCCCTGGACATCATGATCGAGAGAATACTTGTTGAGGGCCAGAGCATTAACCAGGCCAAAACTGAAATAGGCTTCACCGCTAAAGCGAAAAGACCAGTCCCGGTCATAATAGGTGCTGTCCACCACCGGGCCAACCAGGTTTACCGAGCACATTTTGTCCCGGAAGTTTCTTGGCTCTTCAAAATGAAAACCGGCGGTATCGGTAATCCTGACATTGCCGGCGTCGTAATCGGTGACCGGCCTCTTGACATAGGTATGAAAGGCCGAACCAAGGCCATAAATCAAGCTGTAGCCCTTTTTGTTTTCATCGATTTTTTGAACAAAATTTCCCCAGGGAATAACTCTGGCCTGGAGCTCCAGCTCTTCTCGATTCTGGCCATGGTAAGTCAGGGAAAAATCCAGATTGGTGTAAATAGGGCTGATAAAGGTTTCGTTCACCTTTCCTGGTAGCCCGTAAACCGGTTCGGTAAAAATTTCAGAGCCAAATTTGAAGAATACATTGCCGACATTGCCGCTGCTGGTCGAGGTGGGTGAATTCCTGTAGCCAAAGAACAAAAACACATCCTGGACCTGATAATTAAATGGATGGAAGTGGGGATTTAGAGGCTGATCTCCTTCCAGCCAGCCGTTAATTCTATTCAGAGGATTTAACCAGCTTAAGTAACTTTTAATTTTCCCCGGTGAATTAAAAAAGTAGCGGCCAATCTGAAACCAGGATTCGCCCAGGATATAGCCTCCAAAACCGGTCGTAATATTGTCACTGATGGAAATAACTTCCCGCCATTCAACGATATATTCCCAGTAAAGAGAACCGCCCACTGAGTAGAGCAAGGAGTTCCACCAGGGAAGGTTGTTGCTTCTGGCCAATTCGTAATAAATCATCCCGGCCAGTGAATGACGCCAGTTCAGCCTGAAACTATTATGGTCAAAGCGGTAAGCCTGGAAGGAAAAGAATCTTTTCTTCTGATCACGCCAAACCGGTCGATATTGCCAGTCTTCTAAAAACTTGCTGTATGTATTCCAGTAATCAATACCAGAAATAGTGAGCAGGGTCATCAACTCAATGGTGGCCCTGGGGCGATTGGGCTGCTGACCGGTCAGACGCTCCAGCTCAACCGGGTCAGTTATAACGAAGCCGGCTAAGGTGGAAAAAGGACTCAGTTTAAAGCTCAGGTCAAATTCATTCTGGCCAGAAAGAGATTTGCTTCTAAGATAAAAAGAGCTGAGCGTCAGGTCAAAGTCTTTAACCCATTTTGACAAGCCCTCCTCGCTGGCTGATTGGTTCTGAAGGTGGTGCTCCGAAGCTGATACCTGACCCGGGCTTTTAGCTGGCAGAGACAAGGTCAGGGACAGAAATAAAATGGATATAATAAGTTTCCTGGGCATCCTCATCTCTGACTTTGCTGTCTCACTCTTTTTTTTATACTTTTTATCTGTTCCTTGGTGCTAAGTTTGGGCTCAAGTCATATTTTAAAAAAAATACTCTTACTGACCAGCCGTGTCAATTGCCAACCGGTCTTTAAGTCAGATCTCTAACTTACAAGAAACAGTCAGCCGGCTTAAAAAGTTTCAACAAGATAGTAACGGCTGATACCAGCCGGGCACGATTTACAATTGAGGTTATAATCTGCCAGCTTGGCGAATGGCTTCAAGCAGGAGATCTACTTCCTCAAAAGTATTATAGATGTGAGTTGTGATCCGCAGAGAATTGAGTCCACCTTCTCCCACACCTCTAATTCTAATTTTGTATTTTTCCATGAGCCAGTTCTGAAATTTATCATAAGGCATGTTTTTCAGCCGGAAGCCGGTCAGGGCACAACGTGATTTTTCTTCAAGTGGGGTGAGAATCTCGACCTGAGGAATTTCCTTCAACCCTTCGAGAAATTTGCTGGCCAGAGCTTTGTCGCGTCTGGTGATATTATCAATACCAATCCCGTTGACAAAATCAAAACAGGACATGAGCCCATAATAAAGGGCCAGACTCTGCGTCCCGTAATCGTAGCGGTGAGCAGTGCTGTTCCAGCCGTGAAGGCCTCGCTGGTAATCCCAGCCTGAATCGGAGCCGCCACCAGTCATAATTGGCTCAACCCGGTCAAACAATTCCTCTTTAACATAAAGAAAACCTGTTCCTTTTGGCCCCAGCAAAAACTTATGGCCGCAGGTCGCATAGAAATCGCAATCGAGCTCGCGCACATCAACCTTGAACATGCCTGGCGGATGGGCTCCATCGAGCATGACCAGAATTCTTTTCCGGTGAGCCAGCTCGACAATTTCTTTAGCCGGCAGAATCTGGCCGTTGGTACAGGTCATATGGGGAACAGCAATGATTCTGGTCTTTTTGGTGATGGTTCGCTCAATATTGTTCAGTGTCTCGGCGGCATCCCTGCCCAGCGGGGCGACTTTAACCACCACCCGGTCTCTTTTCGCCCTGGTGTACCAGGGAATAGCATTGCCAGCGTGCTCATGATTGGTAATGATAACCTCATCTCCCCGTTTGAGTTTCAGTCCCTGAGCTATGATATTTATGCCTTCCGTCACGTTATGGGTCAGAGCGACTTCTTTTTCATGACAGTTAATAAACTCGGCCACTTTAGCCCGGGCGATATCATGTCCTCCATATATACCATTAAAATTGACTTCCTGCTCTTTGGTAAAAAACATCCACTGAATGTAATAAGGCGATGGACCCATTGTACCGTTGTTCATGTAGATGATGTTTTTGTTTTTGGTAATCGGGAACTGCTCCCTCACAAATGACCAGAATTTGCTATCGGCCGGATCAACCGCACCAGTTGCTTTCGGGATAGGTGGGGCCTGTTCTTTCTCCTGATCAGTCGCTACCTGACCATAAGCCTGACGGACCAGAGGCCAGCTGGAGGCAGTTATAAAGCCTCCACCCAGCAGCTTAAAAAAGCGCCGTCTCGAATTTTCCTGACCAAGGCCGGGGTTTGTCTCTTTCATCCCTCTCTCCTGAAAATGATTTTAATCAGACAGACTGCTATTTTATAATGTTTTGGCTCTGAAGAAAAAAGGTATTTTATTCTGGCCGGCTGTTTAACCTGAAATATCAGCCGGATGGAAAACGTCCTCTGATCTTCAATTTTTATTGATAACAAAATCCGGACATGCTACGATTTTTCTAAATTGCCTGTCTCCCTGATTTTTCCTCTGATGGAGGAGAAAGGATGAAGGAGAAGAGAACAGGCTGGTGCGGAGTGGTGGTAAGGAAAGCAGGTTTATAAGTTCTTTTAAGGTGAAGGAGAAGGGGTCATGGCCTTCAGATTGTCAGAAGTTGCCTCGCGGATGGATCAACTCTATGAATTCGACCGGGAGCCAGTCACAGCCGACAGTCTCAAGCCCGGTGTCCTTTTTGCCAGCGTCTTTGCCGGTGAGCATGTGGCGGCAACCGAGTTTGTCATTGGAGCTTTTTTCGTCCTTCATGGCGTTACGGCCTCTGATTTAATTTTAGGTCTGCTTCTCGGTAATCTCCTGGCTGTTTTGAGCTGGACATTCATCTGTGCCCCGATTGCCGTCGATACCCGCTTGACTCTTTACTGGTATCTGAGGAAAATTGCCGGACCGGGAGTTACTTTGATTTATAATGTGGCTAACGCCTTTCTTTACTGCATCTTAGCCGGGGCTATGATTTCAGTTTCGGCCACGGCGGCCGGCCTGGCTTTTAAAATGAAAGTCCCGGGATTAAATGATATTTTCCCCAACAGCATCCTGTGGGTCGTTATTTGCCTCGTTCTGGGTGGGTTGTTTACTCTCGTAGCCATTCTGGGCTTTGAAAAGCTGAGCCGTTTTGCCGAGGTAGCTTCACCCTGGATCTTCCTGATCTTTATTGCCGGGGCGCTGGTCAGTTTGCCCAAGCTCGGGGTAAGGGCCGACTTTGGAAACTTCTGGGAAGTGGCGACGACTAAAATCTGGAATGGGCTAGCGGCGGTCGGTCAAGAAAAGCTTGGTTTCTGGCATATAGTCTTTTTTGCCTGGTTCTGCAACTTAGCCATGAACGTTGGCCTGTCGGATATGGCCATTTTCCGCTACGCCAGAAAGTGGACCTATGGTTTATATTCGGCTTTTGGTGTTTATTCCGGCCACTTTTTAGCCTGGATCTGCTCCGGGGTGATGGTGGCCGCTATCGGGCGTGAAATGCATCCCGGCAAGATGGCTTTTGAGGCGCTGGGACTGGCGGGGGTGCTGGGGGTGCTGCTGGCTGGCTGGACGACGGCCAATCCGACCCTTTACCGGGCCGGGCTGGCTCTTCAAACCATAACGGGCTGGCCGCGCTGGAAAATCACCCTTCTGGCCGGGGCGGTGACTTCGGTTCTCTCCTGTTTCCCGCTATTTTTCATGAAACTACTCGATTATGTGGCCATATACGGACTGGTGCTGATGCCGGTAGGAGCGGTGGTTTTTACCGAGCACTGGATTTTCCCCAGGCTGGGGATTCCGCGCTATCAGGCTGAAGAGAAGAAAAAGGCTTTTAACTGGAAAGTGCTGCTGGTCTGGGCAGGGAGCCTGGCTTTTGCTTTTGCCCTGCCTGTCCATCTTTATTTTCGCTGGCTGCCGGGCTACATTTTTGCCATCCTGTTTTACCTCGGGCTGAATCTTCCGCTTCGAAACAAAGGCCAGGTGGAAGAAAGGCTGGGCGAGGTTGGGCTAAAACTTTAAAAACATAAGCATAAAGACGTAAGATTGAAAAAAGGGAGAAAGAAAGGAAAAGAACAGCAAAAATAGAAAATGGCAATCCACAAAAGTTAAACAAAACAGCCGGAGACAAAAAGTGCCAGAAATTTGCCGCGGGAGACAGATAGAAGGCCAGAAAGGACAACAGGGCAAACCACGATAAAGGTGGATGGAAACGGCGGAAATGAAAATCTGAAAGGGTGCCCGGAGATGGACAGGACAGAGCAGGGTAAAGGATAAAATGAAATAAAGAACTGGATGTAGACTTCAGACGAGCAACAGTCAATGCAAACAGATGAAAGTAATAAAACAATAGAACAATAAAAGGAAAGAATGGAGAACGGGAAAATAATAAATAAGCAGTTAGTAAAAAAGAGAACCAGTGGAGAACTTTAAGATAATGGCGGGGAAGATAAGCTCAAATAAAGAAAAAAAGAAAAAGGGAAGAAAAGAGAAAAATAAAAAATAAAAAAGAGAAAAATAAAAAGGAAAAATAAATGAAGAAAAAGCTTCTCCAGATAATCTCAATAGCGGCGCTACTGGGCTGTCTGCTTCTGGCCTGGCTGAATTTTAGAGGCCAAATTTCAACGCCGGCTCTCAAGCTGTGGTTTCTACTGATTTCTGTGGTTTATTTCGTGGCGGCCACTTCTTATGTTTCAAGAAAAGCCTGATAAATTTATTCTCCGGTCAGCTTAAAAGCATAGCGGCCGGAGCCAACCTGAATAATCAGATTCCCGCCTTTGGCCTCGATACTTTTGATGCCGGGAAGAGAGGTCTTGAGCTGGCTGTCAGCAAAAACCACTGTCCCGCCTTCGGTCAACTGGAGATTCCGGAGCTTAAAAACCGGTATATAAATTAGAGCTTCGCTCCCAACCGGAATAACCGCTTCGAGCTTAACGTGGCAGTCGCCCTTTGACCAGGCACAGCCCACCTCGCCATTAATGGTGCTGAGTGAGCCAGAGGCGTGGGTCAGGTCTCTTACCATCTGTGGTTTAATGACGAGCTTTTTATAAGCCGCAGAGTCGGGAGCGATGTTGATGCCGGCCAGGGCGCGGTAGAACCAGGCGCCGATGCTGCCCAACATCGGGTGATTGTGAGAATTCATGGATGGCCCCTCGCGCTTCTGCCAGATTTCCCAGAGGGTGGTGGCTCCATTTTTAAGCATATAACCATAGCTCGGGAAATCGGTTCTGGTCAGGATATCGTAGGCCAGGTCGGAGTTGCCGGTTGAGGTCAGGACATCGAGGATGTATTTCGTGCCGATAATACCGGTCGTCAGATGCGAATCGTGTTCATAGACCAGGTCATTAAACAGCTCGCTCCAGGCGGGGCCGCGTTCTTTGTCGGTGGCCAGGCCGATAAAGAGGGGGAGCGCGTTGGCCGTCTGGGTCGGGCCGTAGCTACGAGTTTTCGGGTCAAAAAACTCGCGGTTAAAAGCAGCCTTAATGTCGCCGGCAAGTTTGTCATAGGCCTGGGCCTCGGCGGTCTTGTTGATGAGGCGTGCCATGTCGGCCAGCACTTTAGTGTCGTAATAATAATAGAAAGTTGAGACAAGGCTTCCCGGGCATTTTTCAATGGCCACCCAGTCGCCATAGTAGCTGTATTTGAGGAGGCCGTTTTCGGCTTTGCTCCGCAGAAATTCAACGTATTTTTTGAGCGAGTCGTAATAGTCTTCGATGAGGCGGCGGTCACCGTAATTTTGATACATATACCAGGCGATTAGCGGATAGGCGGTGCCCCAGGCCGGATCAGCCGGGCGCTGGCCCCAGATATGAGGCACGGTGTCGGTGATGGAGCCATCGGCTGCCTGCTCGTCGCGAATATTGCGCAGGAAATTGGTGTAAAAAGCCGCCATGTCGTAATTCATCATGGCTTCTTCGGCTGTTACCTGAGCGTCGCCCATCCAGCCCATCCGCTCGTCGCGCTGGCAGCAATCGGTTGGGATGCTGTGGAGGTTGGTTTTCTGGCCCCAAAGAATAAGGTGCTGAATGTCGTTGAGGATTTGAGTTGAGGCGGAAAAATTGCCAGCTGGTGAAACGGCAGTATGAACTACCCGGCCGCGAAGCGAATCAAGCCTGGGTGTTCCGGGAAAGCCGGTCACTTCAATGTAGCGGAAGCCATGGTAGGTAAAGCGTGGTTCCCAGACTTCGGTGGCACCGTCGCCCCGCAGAATGTAATGATCTTCAGCCCGAGCCGAGCGGAGGTTTTCCTGATTGATGAGGCCGTTGTCGTAGAGAAGCTCGGAGAAGCGCAGGCGGATATCGGTTCCGGCCGGACCACTCACCCTGAGCTGGGCCCAGCCGCTCAGATTCTGACCGAGGTCGAAAACATAGACGCCGGGCGCTGGATTGGTCATGGTGAGAGGAACGATGGTCTCAATGACCTGAATGGCAGGCATCATCTGAGATGACAGAACCCCACCGGGCGCTTCGACAGCGGAGGCCTGATGCCAGCCAGCGGCTGCAGCAAAATCAGGTCGGTCCCAGCCCGGCTGCTCGAGGCGGGCATCGTAGGTTTCACCGTTATAGATGCTGTCTTCAAGGATGGGGCCAGGGGCGGTTTGCCAGGAAGTATCAGAATGAATTTCAGTCACCTTGCCGCTGGCGTCTTCAATATAAAGCTCAAACATCAGGGCCCGCGATTTATACCAGCCCTGGCCAAGCATGACGCCAATGACATTTTTGCCCTGCCGGAGAAGGCGGGTCACATCGTAGGTCGCATAGAGAACCCTTTTCTTGTAGTCAGTCCAGCCCGGGTCAAGCACATGATTGCCGACGCGGCGGCCATTGAGGTGAAGTTCATAATAGCCCAGACCGGCGATATAAGCCCGGGCGCGGCGTGGCTCCTCCGGTAAAGTGAATTCCCGGCGCAGAAGCCCATCGCTTCCAATCCATTGTCCCTTCCAGTCTGATGGCGAGAGAAGCCCGGTATCGAAGCGGGCCACCTCACTCCAGGGACTGGCTTTATCCTCAGAGTCGTAGATGCGGAGTTTCCAGTAGTAAGTGCGGTTGCTGGCCAGGGGCTTTCCACCATAGACAATCTGAATCGAAGAATCGCCGCTCATTTTACCCGATTCCCACAGGTCGCCAGTGTCGGCGGAAGGCGATGAGGAGACAATTAATTCAAAGGCGGTTTGAGATTGGCCGCGCTCGCTGTGCCTGTTTTTCCAGAAAAAGCGCGGTTGAGGCGTGTCCACGCCGAGCGGGTTGGTGAGATACTCAACACGGAGATCATAGGGAGCGAGGGCGCCTTTAAGAGAGGCGGCGGATAGGGAAGTCTGAGCGAGAAGCGGGGAAGATGTCAGAAACAAAGCGAGCATAACGACGGCTGATATTGCTGACATTGCCGATACAGTCACAGATCTTGAGGCTTTAGTTAAATGGCCTCCCGCTTTCGATCCGGTTTGCCTGAGGCTCAGGTTTGAGCGAAACGAAAACCGAGACGAAGACCTGGAGGAGGGCCTGGGTAAGCCGGCCGGGCTGGCTAAGAGATGCATTCCTGTCTCCTTTATGTTTGTTTTTTATTTTTTTATTTATGGTTTGTTCCATTATCTATCCAGATGTACCCGGAGTTGCTCATTGCCCTCAATTTTTAATTTCGCGCCTATTATAACCCAATCGTCTCGCCTCGATTCAAACTTTATTTTGGGGGCTTGCCTGCCTGGTCCGCGTTTTCGAATATTTGTGGTGATAGGTGCGGGGGGCGATTTCAGCTTTGCCTCGGGGCTTTGATTGTGAATTGTCTGCATAATTATTGAGCCGGTGAAGATGACTCCCGTCGGCGAACGCTCCTTAGAAAAAGTCAGGAAAAAAATGGCTGAACTTGGTTTGAGTGAGCAAGATGTAGAGGAAGCCATCGAATGGGCCAGAAAAAAGAAAAAAGGAAAGCAGGCAGATAACGGTGGCTAAATAAATTATGATCGAACAGGACGATATTAGTCTGCTACTGAGCCTAACGCCTGTCAGCTAAACCGATGGACGGATTGCTGCCCGAACCAATTGCTGACTGACCCGAGGCCGCTAAGCTGAAGGCGGGGTCGGCGGCTCAGCGGAGGGCTGGCCTGCCTGCGCGGAAGGTTGAGCCGCCTGTTCAGTAGCTTGCTCAGCAGCCTGAGCAGCCGCCTGTGCTGTTGCTGCCTGCGTTGTCTCCGTCCCCTGTGCAGTTTGTGCTGCCTTGGGCCGCGGCCTTATTTTTTCAGCTACTGGCGCCCACTTTCTGGCTGCTTCCCGTGTTTTGGCAGTGAGCTCCTCTACATCCTCCGGTGCCTCCATGTCGGTTGATTTAGCTCCCGACTCTTTGACCATGTCCACCAGAATTTCCGGGTTGTCCAGCAGCGGGCAGGGACGCAGCGGATTGTCATTAAAAGGCTGTCTCCGCCGATAAGCCATGAAGATGGGCGATCTCAGAGCATCCAGCAGACTGACGTCGTGGATGTTAACATTCGAGTAGTGGATAAAGGCGCAGGGCTCGACATCGCCGGCCGCATTGATATGAAGATAGCGTTTGCCACCCGCCACGCAGCCATAAGCATACTGACCGTCGTTCCAGAAGTCCATGGCAAACAGCGGTTTGGTGGCCCTAACTTCATGGATACGCTTATACATAAAAGCCCGCTGCTCGGGGGTAACCAGCAGATCGGTCCTGGCGCTTTTTCCTATCGGGATATAGGTAAAATACCAGGCATAACGGCAGCCGCGGGCAATCATATCGTCCACAAATTCATCGGAAACCACATTCTCGGTATTATAGCGGTGATAGCAGGCTGAATAGCCGTAGAAAAGCTTATGGGCCTTCATTCTGTCCATGGCCTCTATGACCTTTTGATAGGTGCCCTGGCCGCGGCGGAAATCAGTTTCCTCACGGTTGCCTTCGATGGAGAAAGCCAGAGCAAAATTGCCGAGTTTCCGCAATTCCTGGCAGAATTCATCATCAACCAGCGTGCCGTTGGTAAAGGCAAAGAAATAGCAGTCCTGGTGAGCTCGGCACAAACGCAGAATATCTTTTTTCCTGACCAGCGGCTCTCCGCCTGAGAAAATATAGAAGTGCATGCCAAGTTCTTTCCCCTGGCGGATGATTGAGTCCAGCATCTCATAAGAAAGATTGTAGTTTTTCCCGTACTCGGCCGCCCAGCAGCCCACACAAGATAGATTGCAGGCAGTGGTCGGGTCCATGAGGATTACCCAGGGGATATTGGCATCATACTTTTCCGACAGTTCGTGAGCCAGAGGGATGCCGTCCAGCATGGAGTTGACGAAAAAGCACTCAACCAGCTTTTTCAGGCATTTTGGATCCACTTCCTCGGCTAATTTTTTGACGAACAGATGCCAGTTGTTGTTTTCATCCATCAGGATCTCGCGAAGCCGACGAATCTTGTTGGTCCGTTTGTGCCCGCGGTCGAGAGTTTCGGCCAGTGTTAATAGTTTGGGCAGCTTCGGCAGGGGATCGTCGACGAAATAATTTAATAAAAGACTAACCGCCGCTTTTGGAACTTTTTTCATCCCTCTACCTCCTTACTTCTTAAAAATATCTATCTAATCTACCGGCAAGCAACTGCTGACCGGCCAGCCGGTTATCTGGTTGCCTCCTTCTGCTTCAACCAGATTTCATTACCGGAAATGAACGAGGTAAAGGTGGTCTGGAAAGCCCACAGGAAAAGCTCCCGCAACCGAGATTCGCTCAACCCGGAAATCTCCTTGTAGTCATCATAATAGGCCGCGAAAGTGATCAGCGGAACGGTCGTAAAAAAGAAGCGGAAAAGAACCATTTCCTCTGAATAGTTGAAATTGCGGTCGGCCTCAACAATCGTTCTGAAAATAGGGTTGGTCTCGTCGTCTTTACTCAGATGGTCAAGCAGGTGGAAAATGCTCTTGTGATGCTTGCCGTGCTTTAACGACTCTAACATTAATATACGAAAAATAGATTTATATTCAAGTACAAAATCCAGGAGGCGCTGATAGTAGAGCTGAGAATTTTTGACAAACTGGTCAACGGCCTCTTTGTCTTTAAAACGCAGCCGGTCTCTGGCAATCTCCAGGCGCCCCTCATTGATAAGCTGGACGATGTTGAAGTGGACAAAATCCATGGCCAGGGACGCAGCCTTATCCATAAGGGAATGAACAATCTGGTCGAGGAGATCCTCTTTGCTTTTGAAGTAGTAGTAAATCAGAGCTTTATTGACGCCAGCTGCCTTAGCAATTTCCTCGATGCGGGTAGAATCGAAGCCTTTTCTCGAGAAAAGCTCAGTTGACGTTTCAATGATTTTCTCTTTGGTAGCTCCGTTTTCTCTGGGGTGCATGCTTTTTGCCCCTCTTAACTAACCGTTCATTTAATAAAATAAGCCGGCAGGTGCCACTTGTCAAGGAAGACCTGGAATAGAATCTCATTGGCTAATTAATAATTAGGCTGGTTTATTTTATATCTTTTAGTCCGTTCCGCCAGGGGCCTGAGCTCTTCCAGACCTTATCAAATTCATAATCATTCTTAATCGCTTTAAGGGGTTCTAATAGAAAATCTTCTATTTCTTTAGCGACTTCAGATAACTTTTCCGGCGCAAGTTTAATATCTGCTTTATTCAAAAAAGCCTTCCAAAGCGTTTGGCGGTCGGATCTGGTATCGTATATTTCCTCATCAAAAAATGGTGGGCCTTCTGGTAAGATAGTTCCACGGTGCTTAAAAGTCCCTTTTAGTGCTTCAATAAGTAAACTACCCTTAAAGTCGAACCGCCGTATCATAAGCCAAATATCGTAAAAATCTTTCATTCTGCTATTTAGAAGACCGAGTTTAATCATTGCTTCAAATTTTTCACTTAGAACAGTTTCTGGAGGGTATCCTTTAAGATACGGTTTAGGAAAATCCAAAATAACAGGATATTCAATAAACTCTGGTTTTGGGTAAACCGCATCACCGAATCCTACATCAATCTGCATCGGTATTCTCGAACGATTTAATAGTCCTATAAATTTTACACGAACACCTTCGTATTCCATTTGTTCTCTTATATTTTGCGCCTTCACTGTCTCTGTATCAAAAACAAGCCCATCTGGAGTTACTGACATATTACAAACGTCCTTTATCACTTTCTCAATAGCTTCTGCTCGACGATCATAGTTGGCCAAAAAGTCAATATCAAGAGTAGCTCTCCGTTCGGGAACTTGCCAGACAGAGAACATTAGCGCACCTTTTAGTATAAATTTATCTGAATATTTTGAACGGCTAAATCTATAAAGGAATCTTTCCATTCCATAATATTGCGCTATCTCTGAAAAGGGACGGTTAGTTTCTTTAGCTTTGTTTTGAAGTCTGGCTTTGACAGAGGCTGATAAATTCCGGACGTTCTTTTTCAAAGCATGGCCTCCAATATTGGTTTTATAATATTGTCAACCCGGCAAATCCTGGCATAGCGCATTATCTCTTTTGGCTTTATATTCTTTTCAGTAATAGCTATTTTAAGAGATTCCTGGACAACGTTCATCCCGATTTTATTGCGAAATTTAAAACAATCAGCAATTGTCTTAGCGAGATTATAAACTTTGATTTGATGGCCTTCTATTTTATGTTCTTCGATGCCAGCTTTCCATGATTCCGGGCTAAAATGATAAAATTTTACAGGTGGATATTTGATTCTATAAGCATGCGTCCCCCTGGGTATTGCCATGTCTACACATTCAGGAATTTCAACTGTTACCTCATGAAAAGAAAGGGCCGATAAGAGGCAGATTACTCCTCTAGGGGCCTGAAGAGTGGCCATAAGAAAGTCTGGATATTCGCCGAATTCGTAGCCAGACAGCTTGTAAAGTCCCCTGGCTATCTTTTCAACCTGCCCTTCTTTTTCAAGGGCGATAAGTGAATCAGGGTGAAACCCAGCCTTAAGGATAGCAGAAAAACTGGCTATCCCACCCTTATTCTTGATAAAGTCTATGAGTTGGTGTGCTCTTTTGGGCATATAGCCTCCGTATAATCTCTATACATTTGTAAATAAGTATATATAATTTATACGATAATGCCAACTGTTTTTGAAAGACAATATTTTTCTGCTTTTTCATTGGGCAATAATGTGGTTGCCTGGGCCTGAAAATCATCCTGGTATTTTAGCAACTTCAAATACATATATAGTGTTGGGTCAGACACATTAGTGACACTTGATGTAAGATAGGTGTTACCGTGTACATACAACCTACGACTACTTATGGTTCACTCATTCCGGGCTCTGAGTATATCAGGTCTTTAGTCCGGCAAGGCACGATCTCTGAGGCTGCGGCCAGGAGGCTGCGGTGGATGGATCATTATTACCGGCATAAGAATGCCAGGTTGACCTGCCGGTACTTTGGCATCTCACCCCAGACGTTTTATCGTTGGAAGAGGCGGTTTGATCCCTATGATCTGAGGAGTTTAGAGGAAGAATCGCGTCGGCCACTTCATGTGCGTCAGGCACAGACACCGGCAGCAGTCAGAGAGAGAATATTACAGTTGAGTAAGGAGTATCCTCGTTGGGGCCGGGATAAACTGGCGGTTCTTCCCAACAGAGAGGGGATTAAGATTTCAGGGAGCACAGTAGGACGGGAGATGACCAGGTATTAACATGGCCATAACCATATACCGCCCCACTGGGCCCTGGAACTCAAAACTCCTTTTGAGTATTATCTCCAGTGGAAGAAAATCCATAAAGCTAAGCTATCACCAATGTCCTGAACTGATACATTGAATTGACAAATATCGGCACTCGACTTACTATCGAGGTGCCTACTTTATGGGTTTATAGGAGCAACATCTAAGGAGGGTCTCATGGAAGAAAAAATCAAATGGTCAAAAGACGGAAAATGTCCCTATTGTGGCTCGAGCGATGTTAGGTGGATAAGTGGCCACGGGATTGGGGCAAGGGAGGATTCAACTCTTCCTCCTCTAGAATCAAATACTTATTTGTGTCTTAATCCAAAATGTGGAAAGAAATTCAAATATCATAAATAGATTATAAATGAAATGAGCGGCATATTATTGTGTCTTAGCTTTCCTTGGCTTCCCTTTTTAGCAGTTTGTAATTCAGTATCAGGTTCCAAATCAATAAATCAAATTGAACACATTGAATGCAAATTGGTATCTTGACTTTTATGCTGCCTGAATAGAGAAAGAAAATTAGTATCTGGGACTAGATTCAATTTCTTATGTCATTTCAAATTGGCCTTTTTATAAAGTGTCTTATACCATTTCTCCTTTAAGGCACTTTTGGTTGGACACCCGAAAGAGAATTTGACACAGCCTATTTTGCATATTTATTATTTACTTAAATATGAAATTCTCTCTGCAGGTCGGTCAGGGTTGTGTTCGTCATAAAGCAAATAGTTAGAGAGGGGTTGATTTTAATGGGAATATCGATATAAATAAAATTAGAAAGGGGGTGAAATATTGCGAGCATTTTAAAGAACATAGAATGAGATGGCCAAAGCAGGAATAAAACTTGATACGGCCTGAACTCGTCTAACTCTTATTTATAGAGTTCAAGCATCAAATGTTAATTTCAACAACGTCCTTAATGTTTTATATTAGCTTCAAATTGCATAAAAATGTTCCCGAAAATGATTGTCAGCGGGAGCTTTCGCTTTTGTGAAGAAATCTTCACACATCCTTTCTATAATATGTCTTCTCGTAGCAAATATGCTGTGGCAGAACCTTTTTCCAGAAGAAAATCTAAAATGATCATAATTTGATTTTTTAGGCGAAGTGTTGTTCGGACTTTATGATGATTTTTAAAAATGTAACTTCTTACAAGATTTTCCAGATAATACACGGTATTCACTTCCAGCTCTTTTGAAGACAAGCCAGGATTGTTTTTGATCATCTCGCTAATCCAAAATATCCCATCGTCCTTAAAGCCACTTCCGATGTCGGTCAAAAGCTTTGCCAACGAATACAAGACTGAAGGACTTCCCCCCATATCCTCGGACACTCTTTTGAAAAAAGATTTTTCGCGATCCTTTAGAGTATGCCATTCCCTCGCGTCTTCTCTCCAGTCACTCCGAGCCAAGAGATAATTATATATTACTTCTTTTGAATAGAACCTGGAGCCATTGCCTTGAGCCAAGGCTACTATTTTCGGATAAAAGAGCTTCCAAACAAACCAAAACTGCTCATATTGTACGAGCCTATCTTCTGCGCTGACAAATTCATTGAAGAACTCTGCTGCACCAGGTGAAACCTCAAAGTCGTCCATGAATGGCTTAAGATACGATTCTATCTCTTCGACCCTGATTGATAGGATGATACAGGCAAGCTTTTCCAAGAATGTTCGTCTTGCCATGTAATCAAATTGGTCCTCTTTATCTCTTTTATGTCTGTCTTTGAATATCTCCTTAGAAAACATCGGAAAAATCTGTAGCATGAATTTCTTGTGAACTTCATCTGATATCTCTATGGGCAAAAGCCTGAATGCCGTAACTAGAGTATCAAGATCTATTTGATTGACATCAATTTCTGAGTAATCAATTTCATTATTAATGATCCTATGAATAGCTTCATGATATTTGTCATAAAATGCCTCAAGTGCCTTTGATTTAGGAAGATCGTGTTTTTCTTGTCTAAAATATTCTTGCCGCCAAGATTCCAATAGCTTGTCGTATAACGGCTTCAATCGCATGAACCCTATAAAGATTGAATTTGCGTCGGCATAGCTTTCTTTCCATAATACGTTAAAAATGGCGCCTATCGTATAGTTTGAAAACTGCTGGCCTGCGCCGATCGGATTTGAATCGAACAACGTAAAAAGAAGTATCCTCTTTATATCCGCTGCATCATCAGGGAACAAATTCAGCAACAATGGTAACGCGCTGATAGCTGCGTCAATACCATCGCCAATCTGATAGCCATAGCTGTCTCCGAGAGGAGCGGCGGCTTGTTTGATGATTACATCCTTGCAAAACTTTCTTTCTTCAGCATCAAGCTTATCCAGAAAATCCCGAATTAACACCGTGCACACATACGAAGGAACCGAACGATAAAACAAAGTGAAACTTTGATCCTCACTTTTGTCATCCTCCAATCCTTCAACAATCTTTTTCGTTTCTGAAATGGCTAGTTTGTAATCATCTTCATACTGAGGATATTGTTTATAAGCTTCATTTCTTTCAAATCTGTTTCTCGCCCATAACATTAATGGCATATACTTCCATGATTCTGAGATGCTGGCCAATGAATCTTCACTGTACTTTTTCAGCTCAGGATCGATCTCCGGATTGAAACTTATAGAAAATCCGTCCTCCTTCTGCTCCGTCATGATTTTCATCTTTCTTCGGTCCATGCGCGCCAGATACAGTCTCCAAGTCTTGTCGCGTTCTGTTTCATTGGACTTTTCAGGCAAACGCGCATAGTACTCATCGAATATTTTCCAGAGAATTTCTTGCCTCTGCCTGGCCACATCCTCTCCTTCGCCCTCGGTGGCAAAAACCTGATATTGGAGGGCAAGATTTTCAAGTGAGCTCGATCGGTGCTTATCTTCGCAGGTCTTAAGGCGTTCGTTCGTGAATAGACCAGTTGGGTCGTAGCTCATGGCATAAATGCTTCTGGCGGTCATATCCAACTGCATCCTTGCTGTATCGAAATAAAATAAATCCTTGGTGCGAAACAACACTTTCGCTACATTGAACAGTTTTGATGGTTCGGCGAGAACAATACTTGAGACGATTGCTGTAATTGAGGCCGAGCAAGAATTCTTGAGCAGATACAAACACCAGTTTTCGGTGACTGCAGGCTTTGCCGATTTTGCGACTTCAAGCAACCACCGCTCCAGTGCCATGTGGATGGATTCCAGTAAAGGAGGTGCTGCTTTAGTGCCGCGATATATGTTCCAGATTCTGTCGCATATGTATTGCTTAACGGTATTCCCAGAATCATCAACAACTACATCGATAGTTGTTACTTCATTTTGACCGAGTTCTGATTTCGCAAAATACTCGATCGATTTGTTTGTAAAGGAAAGGATGAAGTTGACCGTTTTCTGGGGGTCAGTCTGCAACAAAGGCAAAATGGGGGTTTGAAAAGCGCTCGCGGGATAATAATCGTGATGATTTGCTGACAAACCAAAGTATTGCTCAATATCGTTCCGATAATCGGGAAACTCATGACGATTTCTTGAGGGAGTATAAAACCAGAAGAGCTCCGCAAGCTTTATAACTTCATCAGGGAGGTTTTCAGAGATAACAGAGCTGTTGATAATGGACGAAAGCATTGCCTGCATAAGCTCGTAATATCGGCTGCTCGGGCTGGTATCTTTTTTGGCTACGATTTCATTTACAATAACCTTCAACTCAGGTTTGATCTCGCCCGATCCGTTAAGAATCACCCTTATAAGCTTGTTTTTTGTATCGTCGCCAGGACTGAAATAAAAACGTTCCTGTTTAGTAAGCTCCTGGTAATAAAACAATGCTATCTGACTTGCATTTTTCGTGGTCTTTCCTTGCTTATGGCTGAGGTTCCAATCATCCAACACCGGAAGAACCGCGTTCATATATCTGAACCGCATCTTTTCTTTGTGTTTATTGATAAAAGCTATAGTTGAGTCCCAGCCGCTTCCCTTTGGTTTAGTAAAAACCGTTTTTAGTGCGACTGTCCCGGCTGTTGTCAACCCTAGCCCTCTCAATAAATCTTCATTTATAGTTTTGCAAGCGATTCTCAAAATAAAAAGGATCCTGTATAGTAACCCATCTTCGTATTTGAACCCTTCACCGGAAACCCTCGCGACCCCGGTAGACTCCTCACCCTGTCCTACCAGTAGCTCATCTTCGAAGCATTCAAAGAAAATACTTGAATAATCAGATAGAAGTACCGAGACTAATATTTCATCCTTCCAGTGTCTGTCTACATTCTTATCCTTGATAGTGAATTCGATCAAATGTTTAACATCCTCGTCATTCATGAAAAGCTTAACCGGAAGCCAATTCCTGAGTGCCCTACGGATGGGCAGCGATGTTCCTATTTCTTGATAAAAATTTCCATAATCCCCAGCACTGATGAAAGCCTGTTCGATAATTTTGTCCAAGGCCCATTCTTCATAAATATCGTGAGTGATAAAATACCCGCCGGCATTCGAGTCATACTTGATGATCTCATCGGCCTCCAATTTTTTAAGCGCTTCCTGATCGCAATCATCAGACTTAATGAAGAAATTACCCTCATTCGCTCTCTTTCGAGCTATCTTCAGAAAGCATTCTTCTCTTCTCCTATGCATATTCCCCAGTTGGTAGCTAAAATCTTGAATATGCCTTTTCCAAATAATATCGCGAAAATCAGGATAGCTAAGGTCATCGCGCATGCTTGTATAGTTCTGCAGGTACTCATTCAGATAAATCGGTGTCTCCAAGAGTTCTTTAAGCCTCTCATTTTTGGGAAGTCTGATGCTATGAACGGCGGCAATCCGCTCAAGCTCTTCTCGTGTGAGGCCAGGTATGTTGACAGAGGCGAAACTGACTTCGTATATTTCTTTCAACTGGAAGCGGAGATCATCCAGATAGCTATATCGGACTGTGAAAATGACCGTCCATCCATTTTCCAACAGGGTCGAGAGGAATATTCTAAAAATATCTTGATCTTCGATTTCCGCCAGATTCTCGGCAGAATCAATGACGAGGTATTTCTTTTCAATATCCTTATGCTCGTTTATGAAGTCTGATACGGTAATCTCTCCATAATCCATAAATAGCTGATTGATATGGGAAATGTTTCTGAACTGAGTTGCCTTAAATACAAACAAAGGATGAGATTCCTTAAACGCATCAAAAAAATCCTTGATCACGGCTGTCTTACCGACACCGGCTCCGCCGCTAAGAATTATGGTAGAGGAGATATCCTTCACATCCATCAAGACCTTCAAAGCCGCAGACCTATCCAGCTTTATTGTTTTGCCGTTATACGATATCTCCGAACGGATCGATTTCAAAACGGATTCGGTATATCTTGACAACTCAGCAATAGAATCCAGAATCCCTTTCTTCAGGCTGAAGAAATGCTGAGCTATGCTGGAATTCTGCTCGCAGACAAACGGAGACTCGAAAAAGCTTGAGGTCCTCCAATCGATATCGATACCTTTTTCCTTGGCATGATTCTCAATATCTATCTTGTATTGCGGATGGGTCTTTTTCTTGTCTTGACCAAACCCTTTGTTCGTATAAAAAATTATTTTATTAACCTCGGGGTGCCTTGCCAAGGTAGTATCGATTGATTGAATCAACTCATCCTTATGTTCTGATAGCCTCGTTTCATAGAACTTGGCCTGCCAGCCGATTACCCGACCGTCTTTTTCGATCGGATCCGTTTCAATTCCAGCATGATATTTGAACCTAAAAATACCGGTGTCCTTGCCGTGCTCCTTGCAAAATAGAAGATAGCAAAGCCGCTCAAACGCCATTTGCTCGTGATCGTGAAACTTCGCTTTAAAATTGTTCCAGTTCACTTCTTCCATTTTTTATTCCCCTTTTTACAATACCATATCCCTTTTCTTGCAAGTAAAGAAACTGGGGTCATTATACTTCAGTTTCGCCCTCTGGGAAACACGCAGAGCCTTGTGCCTCACCTGTTCTACCACCAGGCCATTTTCCCTCATCGACCGGTAGATCCGCTTGCGATTAACTGAAAGACCATCCCGATGATTCAGCCAGGCTGTCATCCGACTATATCCCCAGAAGGGATGGGCCAGCCTAAGTTCCTTGAGCTTCTCCACCACAATCCTATCCTTATCTGAGTTCCGTCTTTTTGGCCATCTTCCGATACTGCCCGCCCCGGCTTCTCCCGAGAGCCTCACAGGCCGATTTCAGGCTCACCCCTTCTTCCCCGAGATTGACTCTTGAGTTTTTTTAAAGCCTCAATCGCTATTGTCTGGCGGCTTATGATCTTCTCCAGTTTCTCTATCTGAGCTTGAAGCACCTTCGTCTCGTCGTCACTGCTCCCTGTCGCTTAATCCCTTCTGACCAGCTTCAAAAAACCTGTCCCGCTACCGGTAATGCTATCCCTGACTTATCAGATGTTCCCGGCAGATCTCAGCTGCCGATTTCTCCCCCTTTCACCCCTCCAGCACTATGGCCATCTTCTCCTCTGAACTCCATTTCCTAAGCTTCATCCTAGCACCTCCTTACTCAGCTTAAATTCTATCTCTCAGAGGTGTCTACCCCTCAGGATGTAAGCCCACATTTCCCTTTCTCCTCTGTTTAATATGTTATGCAATCAATAGCTTATGTGCAAATCTGCAGTCTATTTGTTCAAAGGAAAGGGGCTATATTTAAATTTTCGAGTGCCTGTTATTTAAATCACCATAACAGCTTAAGCAATTATTTAGTAAGCCCCAAATCAAGCCGATAATTGGAAGAAAAATTAGGCCTACATGAAACAGAAATAAAAAGAGTCCTTTATCGGAGTCGGATTTAGCTAATTTAGCTCACCTATGTGAAAAAATACAGATCTTAAAAAAGGCAGAGCTCCAACAAACTTCTAACTTGCCTCTGTCTCTAAAAACAAATAATTAATTTGATTAATTAGCCTGTTATCTTATAAAATTCAAATATCTAAAGTAAAAAGTTTTAAGTTTTCTTAAAATAGGCTATTAGGCAATATTTAGAGAGAGTCCATCGGAAGGAAAGTAGGAAGTAAAAATTTATGGAGCTTTTGCCCAGGTATAGTCATAAGTATTGATTTTTGCCTATTTCCCTCTAAGGAATCGTGAATTTGATCGAAGTTAAAAATAAAAAAACATAAAGGAGAACAAAGAATATGGTAAAAGTGGGGGATATTGTTAGGGGGCCCTTCTGGGATGAACCTGTTTTTGTCAGTCAAATAGAGCAACAGGACGAATATGTCCGCATTGTTGGCTACACTAAAAATACCAATCGTGGCATAGATAGACTCTTAACGCGGTCTGATTTCGAGCTTCTTAAACCTGCAGAATCCAAGATCGATTTTGCTGCTCCCCCTGAGGATACTTTTTTCTTTATAGAAGCGACGCGTTTTAACTATGCGTCCCTATTTGACCCTCTTTTAGCTATGAGTGTTTCCAGGATTGACCCGCTACCCTTTCAGATTGAGGCAGTTTATGGCTACATTTTAAGGCAACCACGAATAAGGTTTCTAATCGCAGATGATCCTGGAGCCGGTAAGACCATTATGTCTGGCCTCTTAATAAAAGAACTAAAAATGCGCAAGTTAGCCAATAAAATATTAATAGTTGTCCCCGGCCACCTAAAAGAACAGTGGATTAGGGAAATGAAGGAAAAATTTGACGAAAGGTTTGTTGTCCTTGATCGTGGTGTCTATCGATCTCAATATGGTGAAAATCCTTGGCAAACGAATGATCAAATCATTACTTCAATTGATTTTGCTAAACAGGAAGATATATTGCCGGCTCTGAATTCGGCTAGCTGGGACCTGGTTATAGTTGATGAAGCTCACAAGATGGCTGCCTATACCTATGGCGAAAAAACAGATAAAACCCAACGCTACAAACTTGGTGAAACCCTTTCTCGCCTATCTAATCATCTTGTTTTCCTAACGGCCACTCCTCACAAAGGAGACCCTGAAAATTTCCGGTTATTTCTTGACTTGCTTTATCCGGGATTCTTTGCTTCAAGCGAAATGGTCGAAGAATCACTCCGTAACAAAGACAACCCGCTTTTTATCAGAAGGCTAAAGGAGGATCTGAAAGATTTTGAGGGTCGGCCGCTTTTTACCAGAAGGTTTCCCAAAACGATAAAATTTCGGCTTTCAGATGATGAACGCACCTTATATAACGAAGTATCTCGGTACATAATAGAACAATACAACCTGACCTCTGGTGATCCTAGGAAGCGAAACATCGCCTTTGCTCTAATGATCCTTCAGCGCCGCATGGCCTCAAGTACTTATGCGTTGCTTCAATCTTTGAAAAGGAGAAAAGAGAGATTAGAAAAAGTTTTAAAAGAAGGAGAAGTACCAAGGGATATAAAAATTGATATCGAGGAAGTCGAGGATCTTGAAGAAGAAAAAAGATGGGATGAAGAAAAGAAATGGGAAGCTGTTAGCCTGGCAGCCAATGAGGAAGAATTAAAGCGTGAAATCGAGAAAGTCGAAAACCTCATTGATAAGGCCACAGACATCATTAAAAATGAGAATGAAGTAAAGCTGCAAGAACTGCGAAAAGCTATTACAGAAGGATTCAAAAAGATCCATGAAATGAATGGGAATCCTAAAATCCTAATTTTTACCGAATCTAAGGATACACTTGATTATTTGACAGAAAAAATAAGAAGCTGGGGTTACAAAGTCAACTTTATTCATGGCGGAATGGACATCGACGAGCGTATTAAAGCTGAAAAAATATTCCGCGACGAAACTGACATCATGGTGGCTACCGAGGCAGCCGGCGAGGGCATTAACCTTCAATTCTGTCATCTTATGATAAATTACGATATTCCCTGGAATCCAAATCGCTTAGAACAGAGGATGGGCCGGATACATCGCTATGGCCAGCGTAAGGATGTTTATATTTTCAATCTGGTCTCCGATGATACCAGGGAAGGTAAGGTCTTAGCAAAAATCCTGGAAAAGCTGGAGGAAATCAGGCGGACCCTCGGCAATGACCGGGTATTTGATGTCATTGGAGATGTTTTTTATGGGAAGAATCTTTATCAGCTGGTGCTTGATGCGGCCACCAATGCCAAGACTATGGAGGAAATATTAGCTGAACTTGATATCAAGTGCGACGAAGAATATGTTGCTCGGATAAAAGAGATGATGGGAGAAACCTTAGCTACACGCTTTATCAATTATCCCATGATAAAAGAATGGGTAGAAAAAGCACGTGAAAATAAACTTATTCCCGAATATGTCGAGGCTTTTTTTAAAAAGACGCTCTCTCGTGCTGGTGGAAAATTTCGTGAACTCAGAGGGGGCTTCTTAGCAATTGATTCGATTCCCCTGGAGCTAAAGAGAATTGCAGAAGCAGTAGGTTTTAAAAATCGATTTGGATTATTGATGAATAGATATCCCAATGTCACCTTTGATAAAGAGCAAGCTTTTGCTCATCCTGATGCTGAATTTATCTCGTTTGGCCATCCCTTGCTCGAAGCGCTTATAAGGTGGGCAATTAATAATTTCAAGGAAATAAGCGGACGTGGGGCGGTATTTACTGACTGCTCTGGCCAATATAATGGGTATATCTGGTTTTATGTCGGTGAGATTAAAGACGGAAAAGATGATGTAGCTGGCAGAAGGATAATTGCTCTTTATGACGACGGTAACGAATGCCGCGAAGTCAACCCGGCTATCATCTGGGATTTTTCTCCTTATGCTGGTCAAGTTGAAAAGGTAGAAGTTGAAAGTAAAAGGCTTCTTCCTCAAGCCATAAAAGCCATCGAGAAATTTAAAGGTGAAATTAGCGATGAACGACGTCGCCAGGCTGAAATCAAAAGAAAATATGGGCTGAAGTCTCTTGATTTTCTAATTGGGCAATTAGATCTCGAAATTGTAAGCTTGGTGGATAGATTGGCCCAGGGTGAAAAGGTCGAATTGCCAATAAGGAATAAGGAAGAACAGAAAAAAAGATATGAATTAGCCCGGAAGGAACTGGAAGTCGAAATTCAAAGAGAAATGACTCTTTCTATGAATATGCCTGAACTGCTGACGGTCATAAAGGTAATACCGGTTCCTGGAGAGATGGTTGAGGATGCCGACATTGAAGCCATAGGTATGAAGATAGCAATGGAATATGAGCGAAGCCAAGGCAGGGAACCAGAAGATGTCTCCAGGGAAAATTTAGGCTTTGACATTCGCTCGAAGGGCCAGGACGGAATTAGGTATATTGAGGTAAAAAGCAGAGCCAATGAAGGTGACGTTGCCCTGACTCAAAATGAATGGTTTAAGGCAAAGAGGTTTAAAAATGACTACTGGCTTTACATTGTTACCAACGCTGGGACAAATCCTATCTTAAACATTATCCGCAACCCGGCTGAAAATTTAACGCCGGCTGAAAGAGTTGAGGTCGTTAGATTCCTTATTTCGGCTGCAGAGTGGAAAAGCAAAAAACAGGAGGAATTTAGATGGCAAAGATAGATAAGCGACTAATTGAAGTAACTTTTCCAGTTAAAGAGGTTAGCGAGATTTCTGCCAAAGAGAAAAACATCAGACAAGGCTATATCTCAACTTTACATATCTGGTGGGCACGCCGGCCATTGGCCAGCTCAAGAGTAACGAACTATGCGGCTTTGGTGCCCGCTCCAGAAACACCAGAGGAATGGGAGAAGAAAAGGCAATTCATCATAGAACTTTCTAAATGGGAAAATTCATTAAATCACGATCTTCTGGAGAGGGCCAGAAGAGAAATTATTGAAGCCAATGGAGGGAAACCACCAAAAGTACTTGACCCTTTTGCCGGTGGAGGCTCAATTCCTTTAGAAGCGATGAGACTTGGCTGCGAATCGCATGCCCTTGAATATAATCCAGTTGCTACCCTTATTCTTAAGTGCACGCTTGAATTTCCTCAGAAATATGGACAACCTGAGAACAAAAAATTCAAAGAAGAACTCGGGTTCGAGGAGGAGAAAGAAATAATCCCACTAATAGAAGATGTGAAAAAGTGGGGTGATTGGGTCTTAAAAGAGGCTAAGGAAGAAATTGGCCGGTTTTATCCTGCTGACGATGATGGCTCAATTCCTGTTGGCTATATCTGGGCCAGAACGATACCTTGCCAGAATCCTTCCTGCCGGGCGGAAATTCCTCTAATGCGGCAGTTCTGGCTGGCAAAAAAAGAAAAGAAAAATAAGGAATCAGAGAAAAAGGTATCTCTCTATCCTTATGTTCAAGGCAAAGCAGTAGAATTCAAGATTGTTGGAACCGGCTATGAAAAAATGCCCGAGGATTTTGACCCAGAAAAAGGTACCGTTTCAAGGGCAATAGCGGTTTGCCCGGTTTGTGGTTCTACCGTAGATGATAAGACCACGAGGAAGCTCTTCCAAACCGGTGAAGCAGAACAGAGAATGGTGGCGGTAGTCCTCCACAAACCTGGCGAAAAAGGGAAAAGGTATCGGCTGGCAACAGATAGGGACCTTGAGATTTTTAACTCCGCAGAAAGATACCTTGAAGAGAAAAGGGCTAAGCTAAGGGAGGAGTGGGGAATTGATCCTGTTCCAGATGAAGAGTTGCCACCAAAAGAAACCTTAGGTTTTCGTGTTCAAAGATATGGCATGCTCAAGTGGGGTGACCTTTTCAACTCCCGCCAGAAACTCGCCTTGATAACATTTATAGAAAAAGTGAAGCTGGCTCATAAAAAAATGATCAATAATGGATATAATATCGAATATGCCAAAGCGCTTATTGGCTATCTATCGTTGGTCATAAGTCGCGCAGTCCCGTTTTATTCAACACTAACTAGGTGGGAACCAATGCGACAAACTCCCGCTAATGTTTTTGGGAGGCAGGCGTTGCCTATGATGTGGGATTTTATCGATATAAATCCATTTAGCGGAGTGACGGGAAGCATCAAACAGAATTCAGAATGGACTATCGAGGTTATATCGCATCTTTCAGGAATTCTTTCGATAAACATTGAAGATACATTAATGATGCACCAGGTTAGGCAGGCTTCTGCCACAGAACTTCCTTATCCAGATGGATACTTTGATGCAGTGTTCACAGATCCTCCCTATTATGACAACGTGCCGTATTCATATCTTTCTGATTTCTTTTATGTTTGGCTTAAAAGAAGCATAGGAGACTTATACCCGGAACTTTTTATGACCCCATTGACTCCGAAGTCAAAAGAAATAGTGGCCTATTCTCATAATGAAGGTGGTTTTGAAGCTGGAAAAAGGTACTTTGAAGAAATGTTAAAAAAATCCTTCCTGGAAATAGCCAGAGTATTAAAACCAAATGGTATTGCCACCATAGTTTATACACATAAGTCAACCTCTGGCTGGGAAACGCTGATAAATTCCTTACTTGAATCTGGTCTTGTGGTGACCGCATCCTGGCCAATAGATACAGAAATGAAAGGGAGACTAAGAGCCAAAGAGTCCGCCGCTTTGGCCTCATCTATCTATTTTGTTTGCCGTAAGATGAAGCGGTTAGAAACCGGCTGGCTGAATGATGTTAAAGAAGAGATAAAAAAACACATACATGATAAGCTTGATAGGCTTTGGGAAGAGGGAATTAGCGGTGCCGACTATTTTGTGTCTGCTATCGGTTCATCAATTGAGATATTCGGCAAATATAAAAAGGTTCTGGACTATGAAGGAAATCCTATCGGTGCTGACAAGCTTTTAGAAAATGTCAGAGAGATAGTCACTGAATATGCTGTAAAGAAGATTCTTCATAACGGGATAGCTGGCCAACTAAGTCCATTGACCAGATTTTATATCTTGTGGAGATGGACTTATGGCGAGGCTACGATTAATTTTGATGAAGCTAAAAAGCTTGGCCAGAGTAGCGGTATAGATATAAGCCAGCAATGGAATAAAGGATTTATTAAGAAAAACAAGGAATTTATCAGCGTCCTTGGGCCACAGGATAGAAAACTTGAGGAACTGGAAGATTCTGAGGAATTGATTGATGTGCTGCATCGTGTTGTCCTTTTGTGGAAAGACGGAAAGAGGGATAAGATCAGCCAGGTTTTATCCGAAACTGGTTTTGGCCAAAATGAGGTCTTTTATCGAGTGGCCCAAGCCATAGCTGAGACTTTACCTAATGAAAGCAAAGAGAGAAAGCTTCTGGAGGGATTTCTGAGTGGTAAGGAAAAGATAAAGGAAGCAATAAAAGAAAAAGAGACTAAAAATAAACAGGGGAGGTTATTCTGATGAAAGTTTTCAGTCAAATAGCCGTTCCACATAGTGATATCACGCAGGGCAAGCTTACCATGGATATTTTTGCTGCCGATATCTGGCAAGTTCTTAATGGTAAGGCACCTGCGGATTATCTGGATAGGGATCTATTTTTTAATAAAACTTATCCGACTAAGGGGTTGAAAAACCTGCTTGATGTAGTCAATAAAAGACTTGAGGGCAAAGGTGGCGATTCGGCAATTCAGCTCCAAACTCCTTTTGGTGGCGGCAAAACACACGCCTTGATAGCACTCTACCATGAGACTAAGAGAAAGGGCATAAAGGTTTGCGTATTTGACGGCTCTGCCTTAAACCCAAAAGATTCCCGGCCATGGGAAGTGATAGAAAAGCAATTGACCGGTCAAATTAAATTAACCAAGGGTGAAATTTCTCCGGGAAAAGAGAAATTGGCGCGGCTTCTAGGGGAGAATCAACCCGTTCTCATTCTGATGGATGAAACCCTGGAATATGCTACCAAAGCAGCTGGTGTAAAGGTTGGGGATTCTAACCTGGCGGCTCAGACATTAGCTTTTATCCAAGAAATTACTGCTGCCGTTTCCAGCTTAGAAAAAGCTCTTCTGGTAATAACACTTCCATCTAGCGTTATGGAGCATTATGACGAAAATGCCGAAAAATTATACGGCTCTTTACAAAAGGTAACGGGGCGAACGGAGAGGATTTATACCCCAGTTGAAGAAGAAGAAATCGAGCATGTTATCAGAAAACGGTTGTTCCAGAGTGTAGACGAAGCCGGGGCAAAAAAGGCAGTCAATGATTTTGTCAATTATGCCACAACTGAGGGGCTATTGTCTGGAGATGAAGTTCAAAGATATAGACAAAGATTTATCAATAGCTTTCCTTTTAAACCTGAAGTGATTGACGTTTTATACAAAAGATGGGGGTCCTTTCCAACATTCCAAAGGACAAGAGGAGTGCTCAGGCTTTTGTCATTAGTGATCTATGACCTGCTGGATAAAAAAGTGCCATATATCAGGCTGGGTGATTTTGACCTGGGAAACAATGAAATTAGGAGAGAGCTTATTAAGCACATTGGGCAGGAATGGGATAGTATTATTGCCCAAGACATTACCTCAAAAGAAGCCGGGGCTAGGATTGTAGATGATAATATAGGAAACGCTTTTAAGGCTTATAAGCTCGGGACGGTAATTTCCAGAACAATTTTTATGTATTCTTTTTCGGGAAGAGGGGAAAAGGGCGTTGGCTTACGTGAATTGAAATTGTCTGGCTGTCAACCAGACTTTCAGAGTTCAATAATTGATTCGGTTATAAATGGGCTAAAGGAAAAGCTCTTTTATCTTTCTGATGAAGATTTATATTTTACCAACCAGCCCAACTTGAACAGAATTTTACTCACCCGAGAAGAGAATATTACTAACGAGAGCATTATTGAGGAAGAAAGGCTCCTCTTGGAAAATTTTATCTCCAAAAGGGGTGAACTTGCCATTTATATTTGGCCGGATAATCATAGGGATATACCAGATACGCCTGATTTAAAACTTATAATATTAAAAGACAGCGATCCAGAATGGGAATTCATCGAAAAACATGGAGAATCCCCTCGAATTTATAGGAATATGCTGATATTTTTGGCACCAGATTCTGGCCAGAGACCAGTTTTTTATGATTATCTCAGAAGATTGTTGGCTATGAGGTCCATACAGAATGATCCGCATCTAAATCTAACCGAGAGCCAGAAAAAGGAAATCAAAGAGAAGCTAAAGAACCTTGAAGCCAGAGGATATGAAGAGTTAAGAAAGTGTTACCGTCATGTATTTGTCCCAGTCAAAAATAAATTTAAAGAAATCGATTTGGGTGTACCGACTTTTGGAGAGACATTTTTTAATATAGAAATATTTAATCGGCTAAGAAGTGAAAGCGAAATATTAGAAAGAATTTCTCCAGTGGTTATAAGAGAAAGGTACCTGGAAGGGGCAAGTTACGTCGAGACAAAAGGCCTTTTGGAGTCTTTATGGAAAACACCGGGAGAGATGAGATTGACCTCAGCTGAAGGCTTCAAAAAAGGCATACAGGAAGGGGTAGAGCGAGGAATATTTGGGCTTGGGTATGTTGAAGGAGGAAAGCCTCTCTGTAAGCATTTTAAAAACAGGGTTACCCCGGAAATTAGCGATAACGAAATTATTTTAGCAGCAGAATTATGCCGACCTGATATTGAGCCTGAGGTAGTCCCGCCTAAGGCTGCTCCGATACCAGGGATACCGGGCGTCAAAGAGTCCACCCCTACAAAGCCACAGGCACCTATCTATAAGAAGCTACATTTAAAAGTCGCAGTACCTCGCAGCCGGATGTCAGATATTTCCAAGATTATAAATTTTTTAAATAGCAAGTTTGATGATTGTCGAGTAGCAGTCGAAATCAAGGCTGAAGGGGGAGAAATTACCGTTGCTGATTATGAAGACAAGATAAAAGAAACCATCAGCCAAGCAGGTATTGAAATAGAAAAAGAAGAACACGATTAGGGTCAATACACGTTAATATTATGTTGTAGCGTTAAACAATAATGCTGCGACTTTATAGGGAGGGATTCAGAATGCCTATATCCTATGTCGACGAGGTAGTGGCCAGGTTTTTAATTAAAAAGGGATATCTTATCCGCCAAGGTATTTGGTTTGAGCTCCAAAAAGAAAAAACCGGGAAGAAAGTCTCCGGCTGGACTGATATTGATATCTTGGCTATCAAGCCTAATGAGCCGCCTTTGATAATTCAATGCAAGAGTTTTCCGGGTACAGGAAAGTCAGATATTGTAGCGGAACAGATAAAGACATGGTTTTTTCATGCTGAGTCTTTTCTCAAAACTTCAGAATATCGAGACTGGGCTAAGGAGGTAAAGAAAATATTCGTCGTTGATTATTCTATAAAGAACTTAGAGGATAAGTTGAAAGAGGACGGAATAGAAATTTGGCATTATAAGGAAATTCTGTCTGAATTGCTAGAAATTCTGAAAAAAGAGATAACAACAAGGCAAAGCCTAAAAGGGAAAACAATTATTGGCAGAGAAGAAGACACCTTGTTGAGAGTCCTGAGCGATCTTATAATAAAGGAAATACTCAAATAAGAGCGCGCTTTGAGAGATTATATGCTGTTTTTAGCAAATATCTTTTTCTATAGGCAACCATTTTTAGACTGAAATAAAATCAGCTAAGGTATAGGGGATTTGAGGTGCCTCCAGTGCCAGCTTACCTATGGAAAAAATTAATTATTCCTGTTGTGTTACTAATTATATTATGTTTTGTGCTCAATTTATTAATTCAATGGCAGGGATTCTTTTTAAATTTAGCTGTTACATTGATTGGCATTTTATTCGGTGTATTATATATCGATTATATTCTAAACCAGCATGAGGAAAAGCGTTGGGCGGCTGCAAAGCTTCTAATCGAAAAGAAGATTTTCGATTTTGCCACCCTCGCTGTTTCCCAATTTCGAGTCGCCTTTAAAATCAATTATGAAGTACTTAATAGAGAAGTAATCTTTGGTGATAATCTTTCAAAGATTCGGGAAGAAATGGTAAGGCTCGCTCAAACTATTCTTTTACCTTCTGTGGATTCTAGTGTGGAGATTTTAACTAAAACAGATTGGGAAACACTTATTAGGCAGTTGAAAATTACTTGGGAAAATGCAGATAAATTATTGTCAAATTATGGAAATTGGATTGAGCCCGAAAAGCTTGTACTTATAATGGAAATCCAAAATGAAATATGGAGTATCATAAATTTATATGTAACTTTTCCTGAAATCGCTGAAATCCATAATAATAGCCATGTAACGAGAGGCATCCAAAAAAGCGTTGCTAAAAAAATAAGGATTATTTTAGAAAAATCGATTTTGTTGTTAAGAAAATTGAACCTAAATTAAAACAAGAAGACAAGTCAGATAAGCTCGACCAGCTGTTAGAGTCAGAGCAGGCCGAGGCAGCTAAATTAAATAAATGGAGAGTTTGCGATGGCCAAATTATTAACTAAACTTGACACGGCCAATTGCAGGCTTAGATTCATATTGTTTAAATATAATAGAAAAAAGTATTTTCAATTCTTATAAAGAAGGAGGGCTTATGAACGAGAACCAAAAAATAGTCTTATCCATTACAGTATCTGTGCTCATTCTTTTGTTGCTTTTTCCACCATTCGCTGCAATTGGCGGACGTCACCTTGGTTATCGTTTTATATTTATTGGAAGCATGGCGAAGGTCAATGTTGGACTTCTTCTGGTGCAGAGTTTGATAATTATTATTACAGGGGTAATTTGCTTTTTCGCCCTAAAAGCTAGAGATAAATAGAAATTATCCCCCTATATCTTAAGGCGATTTTGTATACTGACCTCCTGGGGAGGGGATGAGGCAAAATTGGCACCGAAGAGATCATCTGTCCAGCCAGGCCCAAAACCAATTTCTTATTCCTTATGTACGCAAGCTTTGGAATACATACAAATTTTAATTTGGCTTTTTTCCTAAATTATTTCATGACACACGATTCTTTGATCTGAATTAGACGCACTTTTGCTTCTTCTATTTCTTTTTTAAGATTAGAAGCCATCTCTTTAAGTAAGTCTTTTCTTTGGGCTTTGGCTTTTTCAACGTTTCTCTTCAATTTCGCTATTGGACTATCATTAAGAAATTTAATTTCCTTATCGATTATATCTAATCTTTTTTTCAACAAATAAATTTTTCTAACTGCTCGAATTAGCTCGGAGCCCATTCCTTCACCTCTTACTCTGTCAGGACTTTCTTCCCAGTCTTCCAGGATAGTCCTTATCTTATCTTCATCCCCGTTTTCATATGCATCATTTATTTCTGCCATTATCTTATGGCGATATTGTCTTTCAGTCTCATCTTCAGCCAAGTCTGGGTGGATCGCCCTTGCTGCCGCCCTATACAGTGCCTTTAATGATTCCGAGGGTTTAAATTGATTTCGATTAATATTCTCCCTTTCGCTCTGTGCAGATTCTGATGCTGATTGTTTTGCTTTTTCTCTTGCCTCTTCTGCTTTTTTTATTGCCTTCTTGTCCCAGGGATACCGCCTTGCTACCGCTTCAGCTATTTGCGCCTCAATGTCATCTAATATTGCATATAGATAGCCCACCTCTCTCATATAAAGATAATGGAACCTATGCAGTTCAGCTCGCAGGGTAGCGAGTTCTAGCTCTTTTTCCGCTAGATCAGCTTCGAGCTGCTCTACTTCTTTTTGTTTAATTTCAAGTTCTATCTCTTCGGGAGTCTTTGGTCTCTTGTCACTTATTTTCATCTTTTACATTAACCCCCTACGCTGTAGTTCTTTTTTAAATTCCTCCTTTAATTCCTCCATTTCTTCATCCTCTTCCGATTTTTTAGATATAAAACGATATACAAACTCCAAGTTTTCGTCTGAAAAACTTGCCGGATTTATAAAGATTATTTTACTATTAATTATTTCCAAGGCCAATTCATCATAGTCGGATTCTGCCAAGGAATATAACATATCAAATAATACTTTATCAGACAGTTCATCAAAATCAATTATTGATAGAACATATTCTCTAGCTTTTTCCTTTAATTCGTATTCGCATGGCTCAAGAATTATTTCTTCAACCAAGTAGTGCAAGCATTCATCAACTTTATTGTTTATCCTGGCATGAGCATACCAAAGACTTAAGCTAAAGATGTCATTTTTATTCAATGTTTTGATAGATTCTTCTAAAAACTTAGATATTTCTTCTTCTAAATAGTAAGGTATATCAATATTAACGAGCCATTCTAAAAGCTCGATTTTTACTTTTTGGCTTCCATAATATAAACTTTCCATAATCAATTCATAAGGCCTTTGTCTTGAACCTCCGAGAGATTCTATAGCGGAGAGTAAGAGATAAAGATAATCTTCATCTGGGGGATAATGTTTACCATGAGAAAAAAGTTCCCCTTGCCGTTGATAACTTATATCAAGGTTAGGACCAAAATAATGATATAAATTATGCAACAATGGTACGATAATAGCCTCAGCGTACTGTCTCGAACTTCTTATTGCTGTTCCAATTATGCTTATAGTCTTAAGAGCTTCAGCCCTGATATCAAAATTAAAATCATCAAGTTTCGAACGAAGTTGCTGAACCTGATCATCATTTATCTCTAATAGAGAAAGTGAGATCAATCCTCTTTCAATAAGAGCATTATTTATTAGTACAATTTCCTGAGATTTTGCATGGATAATAGCATTGCTATCTTTTGGACTGCCTGCCATTAATTATCATTCTCCTTTGCCCTTTTTGTTTTTAACCTTTTAAAAGCAATATCGCTAAAATATACATCAAGCTGGGTAATCCGATGATTTCGGCCACTGAAACCAACGGAAGTCGGCCACCTTTCTGAGCGTATTGACGCTAGGCATAATTTTTTTATCCTATTGGCTGACTTGAGTCAAGAGTTTTTAATTTTATACTGATGCGTGGGGAGGTGGATACATCAAAGAGATAGAGGTTATGCTGAGTAAGGAGGTGTCAGCAAAAAGGTAACGAAATGGAGGTCAGAGCCGGCAGGGTGAGCCGCTGGCAAGGGCTGAGGTAGAAAGTCCGGGTCAGTACCAGCCATCGCTGGTCAGCCAACGGGAGGTTTCCGAGTACGAAATGGCGGCTCAAGAAAGGACAGGCTCATGAACACCCAGCGGCAGGTGCGTCAGTTCAATTATTTATCCTGGCGGAGCTTTTGGTTTGAACTCTATTTCACGATTAAAAGAGCTGATCCTTAATATTATTGGTTTCACAGGAGCAGATCTTTTAAGCCAATACACAGCGCCCTGAAGGCCAGTTTTTGGTGGAACAGATGTTCCGTCGACTAAACCTGAAGAATATACCGCGCCAGCCATGTTCATAATCTTTTTATTGTAATTTCCGACCATCGCTAATCCTATTGAATATCCCAGATCATAACCCAGCTTATAATATGGGTCTTCATAAACGGTTCCAGTAGTGGTCGTATTTGCACTCACATATCCCGAAGATGAAACATAGCCGGTGGTATTTGATTGAAGGTAAATGTTGTACTTAGGTTCATAAAGGTAGGGAGGTTGCTCTGACAATTTTGATAGATAAAGATTGGCGGCATCATGAGGTTGAAGCCGGCTAAAGATAGTCCTGTTTGCGTCCATTAAGATAAAGTCAGAGGCATTTAGCACAAAAGGTACGTCTAAATCATTATATACATATACAGAAAGCCAAAAAATCTCCTTAAATTCATATAAGGAAAGTGCTACCTGGACTTTCTCATTACCTAAAATTACTATATCCATGGCATTAGGGGGTCTCTTTTTTTGGGTCTCGGGATCCGCCTTTAGAAACAGATCCATGGCAGTTATTACTCCATCTGTTTTGACGGGAGTCAGTGGAGTGAACTTTATATCTTTAGGTGTAGCACAAGCAGTTAACATGATTAAAACTAAAATCAAAATCAGACTTTGATATTTCTTCATCTATTCCCTCTTATAAGGGTATCTATTGACAATATCCTTGCCTTCAGGGATTAATTGGTAAACGCCATGGCTGGCTCTTTTTGAGATTTCCCTTACCGACGGTGCTCTTCCTGGCTGATCTATTCTCAAAGCTTGAAATACGGGAGTAAAGCTATCATTCCATGTAAACCTGTCAATTTTAAGAGCGTTTCTTAGATCAAGCCATATACATATAAAGGTATCTTTATGATTAATTGTGATCAATATACAAAACTCCCTGATTTTTTTCTGCGATTGTCATGCGATTGCCCATAAATTCCCTGATCCTGATATTTGCATATTACAAAGAGACAGGAATTCTGTCAACCTGTGTATGTGCATTTCAAGGAAGAGTGGTTACGAAGTTTATTGCACTAATAACCATCAAATCTAGAAGTGCAGCGACCAGTCTGGCCAAAAACAGGCTTATACAAGGCGGACTCTTATCATTGCCATGAATTATTTGAATTACTGCAATATCAGAAGGCGGGATGATGAAAGATCTTGAATCTCATATCCACCGAGCCTATCAGGAAGCTATTAGAAGACTTGGAGAGAAATATGCGGTCGAAAGAGAACGGCATTTTATTATCCTAGAGATAACGACGGAAAGCAGAAGGAAATATGTCTTATCTGGTGAGAAATTTGAGATAGAAGAACCCAGAATAGAAGGGCTTTTTATGCCCGGAATTGAAGATCAGTCAAGCTGGCTATATGAGCCATCATTATTCAAAAGAAACAGAGAAGAGTTTGTAGAAGAAGTTGGAGTTGATTTGAAGACGTTAAAGATGTGGCACCAGGTGAATCTTTTAAGTTTTGATCCTGAAAAACAAGAAATATTCGATGAGAAGGAAATGACCGAAGTCAGATTTCTCAAAGGGCTGATAAATTCTGGCCTTCCCTTTGAAAAGATAATATCCATGCTGAGCAAATTATCGAGGCCGTATTGCTATACTTTTGATCAGATATACTGGGATTTTGACCGGGAGCAGTGGATCTCGCTCGATAAGTTAATGGAAGAGAGAGTCAACATTTATATCCAGGAGAATTATGAAGAATTGATAGATGGCTATATTGAAGAATCTCTTGAAGAAAAGGAAGAAAACGAAGATTATGATTCTTTTAACGTCTTTGACATGGGTGGTTATTTGATCGTGAAGAAGCGTGATGACTAGGCAAAGGATAATTTAGAAATTGAATGCCAAAGTTTATTATTCTCGAACTCTCGGTTTAAGATTTACCTAAGTTGACGGCTGAGGTGGAGATAGGCCGATTATGGCCAAAAGGTCTGCATGAATTTTATGCCAGTCCTGATTGAGGTTAATAGTCCTGATTATAATTTCATGGCCTTGAATGCTCACTCTGTAATCCAGATCTTTATCCACCGAAGGGTATAATAAGATTCCGGTTGAGAATTTAGCCTTTTCGCTCTTTTTTTCTATATTTTTCAAGTAGGCGAATATCTGATATAAGTTTGCTTCTCTAATTTTTTCTACTTTATAATGCTCAGTTAGAGTTTCACTGTAATATTTGGTATCGATTATTATCTTCTTATCATGGCTTTCTAAAGATATATCAGTTTGCATTTTAGGTAGCAAGCGTCGATCACCCCAGCTTATGTCCCAATAGATATCTTCCCGATCTACTTGATAAATATTCTGCTCAAGTTTATAAAAGTTACGGACGAAGGACTCAAAAAGAATACTCATCTTTTTTTCATCCTGCAAAAAATCACGAAATTTAGAACGACCCCGTTCCTCCGTCGGCAAGAGGTTGTCAATTACAAGCTCGCATATCTTGAGAAGAAAATCGTAAAAAGCGTTATTATGATTTAACTGAACTTTCCTGAAAACGGCCTGGTTTAAATAAATTTCATCTATTTCCCTTAACCTTTTTAGTAACTCATAAAGACGGTTCCTTAATTCTTTATCAAGCTCATCAACAGAAGCCAGTTTCAGAAGCGTGGATTTTAAAATCTGGTTATGAAGAATATTATGGTCAAGCTCGTCGAATAAGCAATAGACCCTGGCTTTTTTTAAAAGATTACCTTTTAAAGAACTGCCAAAATCAATCTTCCCCTTTATGCCAGATATTTCTTCTCCAATAAGCAGATATCCACGATCAAGTCCCATTTTCAAAAGATGAGAAGTGCCAGAGATTAAGACTTTGGCAAATAGGTCGCACAGCTCCGTTGATTCGATTCCTTCAACTTCGACAATATCTCGTTCGTCTAGCTTATCCCAGGCGTAGCACAGCAGATAATATATATTTTGAATGGGAATCTTCATTGATGTATATCTAAAAGCTCCCGCCTGTTCTCGTCAACTTTTTTGGGATTATCAAACCAATATTCCTTGAGTAAAGGAACAATTTCTGTCTCGATAACCCATTTATACCAGGTCTCATCTGGTTTTTTACCTGGGAGCGGGCAAAAGTAGCTATGACCAATTTTGAAACCGTGCCCGAGGTTGTTATCTTCTCCGATTTGTTTGTTAAGATCGTTCATTTTAGTTATGATTTGATCAGTTAGGCTTTCGGCTACCTCGTGGCTGATCAGGTATTCTCTAAAGCTTGGACTGCTAAAAGCAGGCTCAAGATCTATAAAAGAAAATCTTCTCCGCAAAGCATAGTCAACCATAGCCAGGGACCTGTCGGCAGTATTCATGGTGCCAATCATATGGAGATTGTCAGGGATATAAAAAGTGTCACTTAGGGAATCTGAATAAGTCAAAGGAATAGCAAATTCTTTTCCCCTTTTGTCTGACTCTATAAGCATCATCAGTTCGCCAAATATTTTGCTTAGGTTACCCCTGTTTATCTCATCAATTATCAAAAAGTATTTGTTCTGAGGATCTTCTTGAGCCCTCTTGCAGAACTGATAAAAGAGACCATTTTTCAATTCGAAGCTGCCCTTATCATTTGGCCGATATCCTTGTATAAAGTCCTCGTACGAGTAAGACTGGTGAAACTGAATCATCTTTATTTTTTCATCATCTTTACTTCCTATGGCCAAATAGGCCAGGCGCTTGGCAAAAAATGTCTTGCCAACGCCAGGTGGACCTTGAAGGATGATGTTTTTCTTTAAGAGAAGTAACTCCTTTGCTTTCTCTATTTGCTCTTTGCTAATAAACAGCTCCCTGATGGCGTCTTCGATAGTATATTGGACTTGAACGGGTGTTTCTATCGGCGGAGTAGTTTGATTGATCAAGCTGGTTATAGCTTCATATTGATCTGCCGTCAATTTAAAAAGAGTACCCCGAGAAAATGTTAAAGGTTCAGCACCTTGCAGTTCTGGGATTGAATTTAACTGATCTAATTTTATAGGGGATTTAAAATTCCTTATCTTTTTAATTTCTATTTGTTCCTGATTATTTTCATTTGTGTAGGCAGATTTTGTTATTTCTCCTTCCGCTACCAGAGCTTTTTCCGGAGACGTTAAATAGAAAATCACTGGATCTCCGGGTTTCACCTTTTGGAAATACGAATGTATCCTCCTTTTCTTTCCTTTTTCATTATGGGTAGTATAGGTTTGGGTAGTATTATCTGGGAAATCAAGCGGATTCCATATCTTAGGATCAGCATTAAGCCACCAATAATTTTTTAATGACTCGTTTTTATCATTAGTCAGTTCTGATAATAGAGAAACGAGATGTTCATTTTTTGTAATGTCAGTTAACGTTTTCAATGGTAATTGTTGTTCTCCTTCTGGCAGCTCCCAGTCACCTCTGGCTTGCCATTCTACCTTCCTTACATGCTTATAATAGGGACGGCTATTATCATAGAAATAAGTAGAAGAGACCAGGCCACGACCAACAATTTTGTTGCTACCAGCTTTGGCATAGACAATATCGCCTTCTTTTATTAAGTGGGTAAAAGAATGAAGAGCTGCGATGTCAGCTAGTAAAGAACTTACCGGCTTTCCTTCAGCCTTGCTTAAAGCCTCTCCCAATGAGGTCTTATCAGGGTAGTCGGACAGGTCTCCCATATATTCCCAGCCTATAGCCATGATGCCACGCTCGTAGAATTCGTCCCAGTATTTAGCATTTTCACCGGGGCTATACAGCCAGTAGCGTCTAGGTTTATCACGATTTGAGACCCAGGCTTTATAAGAGATCTTATAAAATGGCTCTTTTATCTTCTCTTTTACCTCGTTTAGAATTCTTTGATAAGTATCAAAACTGTCCAGGTAATCTACTTTAATATTGTGAGAGTTCAAATATTCGCGATTCGTGCTATCCAGGTTGAGGAAGTTATAAGGGTTTATCCAATAAAGCCCGATTGTAACGTTGTATTTTATTCCCTTAATCTTCAAAACAGAATTGAAGGTATCTTGATTTATATCTCCATTAAGAGCCTCCTTAAAAAGCTTCCATAAAGTGGGTACATCGTCTGGAGACCGATCTTTTTCCCACCAAAAAAACCAGCTCTGATATTTGGACATAGTCGGTACACCCCAGAAATCTTTAGGTGGCTTCACTGGCAAGTTTAAAAAGACTTGAACCCTTTTTATAATTTCCTTTCTTTTAGCTTCAGATATATTGCGATTCCAATTAGCGAAAAAAGTAAACGGATCAATTTCCCTGAGAAGAATAGTCTGGCCCTGGGAATTTTCGTCTTTAAGAGAAATCATTGGCAGCCCTTCCTGCTCCAGTTCTCTTATCATTTCTATTAATTCTGATTGCCGATGTTCGTAGGCCAGAAGAGCTCTGGCTATTTCTTGGTAAACTGGGATCCAGGTAAATCCAAGCTCATTGTCTTCATTTATCTCCTGGTCTGGAGCATTTAAATAATCTTGGCTCACTGAATACCTCCTTTAAAGTCCTCAGATGGGTGACAAAACACCCTTTAATATTAAAATAAAATTCCATACATAAAAAATCTAAAGTTTTGCAAGTTCCGAGTGTTGCAAATCAATTGCGCTCGACTTCCTCTGACCCTCCGCCCTTATGCAGGGTTAACAATTTAGAACACATTTTCTTTAACTTTGCTATATTTTAAAAAAAACATAAATTTATAGCAAAAGTAATTTTTGCCTTGACAAAGTCGACTGGCGGCTTATTTATTTTAATAAATATAAAAAGCCAAAACGCTACGAAAAAGAAGGACAATTCTCTAAAAGAGAATAGTTGCCAAGAAGGAGGGGACGAAATGATCGTATACATAACAACCTGTTCTATGGTAAAGAAGGGCAGGGGGTACCCAATAACGGACTACAGTTGGGATTATAAGGCCATTCCAGAACTTCTGAGGACAAGAAAAATGGTCATGGAAACAATGAAATCTGGTTTAGAAAAACCAGTAAGGGGGCCAGATTTTGGAGGCGGCGCAGGAGAAGGGCTATACCTCCGGGCATTTAAAAGATACGGGCAAGGCGATTTTATGAGTGGTCTGGAAAGCTCTGGGGCTGATCTGGAGAACTGGGTAAATAACAACCAATTGTTTTTTATTTCAGCTTTGTATGGTCTTGTTCATTCTAAAGAGCCGATACAAAACTATGATCTTGAATTGAGCAATGAGATTTCAGAAGAGTGGAAGAAAAGTAATGTGGTAACCAAAGCCCTTCAGTATTATCTGAACCAGCTGTGGAACCATCAGATAAAAATAGACTGCATAGTAGATTGCTGCTGCAATATAAAATATAGCAACCTGATAGATTGGCCGAAGTTCAGCAGATATGGAATAAGGCATGTTGTCGCATTAGGTGATTTTCAGCCTCGTCAGACGAGATGGGCAAGTGGATACCTAGCAGGTGAGGATCCTCAGAAGATTCTTGAGCTTGTGAATGACGAGCAGAAGAAATATCAAACTGCCAATGCTGTGATAAAGTTATCTAAAGAGCTGCCCAAAGGCGCAGTAGAAACAGGACTACCATTAGTAGAAGTACCTGCTGCCTTTATTAAGAACAATCGTGTTGCCGTAGCTTGCCTGAAAAATGACCAATATACTTCCTTTATGAATTTTGCGAAAAACCATGGCTGGGACAAGTGTATTGAGTTTAGGAAGATTATGGCGATAAATAAGGAGACCATTAAAAGATTAGACAGCGAAGGCTTTAAAATACTTATTGCCCATGTTGATGCTCCTCATAAGACCATAAGAAGTGCCTATGGATTCGGTAAGCAGAACTTTGGAGACATAGTGCCAACTCATTGGCAGCATTTCAAAGTAACACATAATAGCTATTCTTGCATAGAATTTGAGCTGGACTTAAAACTTCGGCATCAAACTGAGGCTTAAAATTTGTAACAATTTAAAAAAGTTTAAGGACGCGTGCATGGAAAAGAGTGAGTTTCTGAAGATTTTGGTACTGACAGCCAGGAGATGTGTAAAGAACAGGTATAAGTACCACAGATTAGACAAATCTAGATTAGGTGAAGCTGAAGTGAGGAATGTTATGGCGAAGATATTGGAGGAGAAGAAGATCTACTATGGAATTGAGGTTTCAACACAGGAAAAATTTCAGAAACAGGTGAAAAAGACAACTAGAAGGGCCCTTATAGATCTGGCCATTTATAACGGCCCAGAAACGGAGCTCCCCTCTATTATTGTTGAGTTCAAGCGAGCTCAGCCCGCCGTTTATAACATAATAAAAGATTTCAAAAAAATGATGGCTGAGCCAAATGATATCAAAGGAGCTTGCTTTTTTCATATCCTTCCACAGTCTGAGGGAGCCAAAGAAGGAAAAGTAAGCATGGGGAGAATCTTGAGAGCAAGGAATGAGATCATAAAAAAATATGAGGAAGCGTATAAAGAAGCGAAAGTCCGACAATGCGTAGATAAATGGTTCATCCTCTTTATTTTAGATGGATCAAAAGACGAATATTATTACGTAGAAAAAGAATCCATTTGCTGCCTAGACGGCCTTGGGACTGGGAAATGGAACGTACTTAAATCCAGACAGCGGGAAGACAATTTTTAATTGACAACGATATCGTCTAGGCCGCGCCGCTAAGAACGGTAAATCCTCTTCGTGGCAAATCTGATGAAATCGGCAGTCATCCCTGGCAGGCGGCCATTTTTTCCTATGGAATCTTTATGCTTGTAAAAATTCCCGCTTCCTATCAGCCATAAGGCCTTGTCTGCCATGAAGGGTGAAACGCGTGCTTTCTTAGCAATTCTGTATAGAGCGAGACTGAAATCATAATCGCGGTCTTTCTTATCACACACACCAAGCTCGCTGAGAATGTATTTTATGTGAACGTCGGGTTTCCCGTAATTTTGATACCCTAGAGCCATGAGAAAATTGCAGGCCAGGGCATAGCCAATTCCTTTGATCTTATCTGCCAAATATATAGGAACTGCCAGATAAACACGTGGGTCATGATGATTAGCAAAGGGGTTAAAGAACCGGTAGAATTCTTCAGCTGATTTAAAACCTGACAAAAAGTTGGCGCTATCGATGATTGTTTTGCAATAATTTGGCCAGATACTGTGCGAGCCTTCAGGTATTTTTTTGGGAAGCTGAAGTTTAATTTTGATTGTACCAAACAGTTCCTCCCAGGATTTAAAGTTTTCTTTTACATAGCAAGGATCGAAATTGTTTAGAACAGCTCCCAGTCGCTCAACTCCTCCTTCACCCAAACTCTTGCCAATTATATTAGATTTACGTTGGGCATTCTGTGCAGCTTTTAGCAAGACTAGATATATTTTGTTGATTGAATCGGCCTTATTGCTCTGTTCATTTTCTTCAAGGTAGGAATACAGTACTTTTTTGGTGATTCCTTTATCTTTCTGTTTTAAAAGAAATTCTATTGCTGCCTTGTAAATAGCTCCCTCATTTATTTCTCTTTTACCCATATTTAAGCACCCTCCTTTTTGTTGATGATATC
>Ga0208695_1000399_pt1 | contig 49551 bp, 51 predicted proteins | sample AD_UKC111_MetaG_FD_184449 | JGI IMG/M metagenome (GOLD analysis project Ga0208695, IMG submission 184449) | Active sludge microbial communities of municipal wastewater-treating anaerobic digesters from Hong Kong - AD_UKC111_MetaG (SPAdes)... | ecosystem: Engineered > Bioreactor > Anaerobic >... | reverse complement strand
CGACAGGCCGGGCTGAAACTGGATGCGGTTCATCGCCATGGCATCGCTCCTCAAGGGTATCAAACCATAACTGTACATGTATACAGCAACCAATCCAACCCCTCCTGAGCCAGCTTGCTAATCAGGAGTCGACTTTTGAAGTTATCTGGCTTCAAGCCTTATTAAATAGTCATTACAGCCAAAAGCCACTTGCTTTGCCTCGGCCTGCAACGGAGTCTTTAAATGCGGACAACCTGTCTCCAATTGACGACACAAAAGGAAGGGCGAGAAAGTGTGCAATCACTAACGTGAGGCTGATTTGATTGCGAGGACTAGCGAGAACTGTCACAATTTCGTAAACACACAGGATTTATCACGTGCATTTGATTCTACGGAGGCTCGTCCGAGGGGCGGCTGTCTTTGTGCTAACGATCGGGGTATCGCACGTATTCGGCGGTCCAATCGGTTACTCCGTGCGCAGCGACGTAGACCGCAAGCTATATCGCATAGATATGGCGACGGGTGTTTCCTCGGAAATCGGTGTAACCGGTATCAACAAGATCGAAGGTCTCGCTATCAATGCGACAGGCGAGCTTTTCGGTGTCAGCCCATCGACTGCTCAATTGGTGAAGTGCGCGGCTGCTACTGGAGTTTGCACGGTCGTCGGCTCACTCGCAGGTTTGCCTCAGTTACAAACTAACGCCGGGCTTGCATTTGCCAGTAACGGGCTGCTGTATCTAGCTGCGAATGCCGTTATCTACCGCGTCGATCCAGCAACAGGTGCTGCCACGGCTTTGGGAGGCTCCGGCCCGGCACTTTCCGGGTTAGCCGGTGTCGCGCCTAGTGCCGTGTGCCCTTCGGGACTGTACGGAATGGGAGGCAATGGCGATCGTGGCAAGTTTTACTGCATCAACATAGGCACTGGCTCCGCCACTTTACTGGGCGCTCTAGGCGTCTCGCCTGTGGATGTTGGGCTGGACGGTGACCCGGCCACAGGCCTAGTTTGGGGGGTCAGCAACGACGACCCGGGACAGGTTTTCGCAGTTGACCCAGCCACGCTGTCGGTGAGCAATGTCAATACTGTGACGCTCGCTGGTAAGGCCATCGGCGGATTTGAAAGTCTCGCAGTGGCGCGTACTGGCACAGCGGCTGTCGGCGATCCACTCGCGCTGGCGGCTGAAGCGATGCCCATTCCCGCTGTTAGTCACGGCGGATTGGTGCTGCTCGCAATCATGTTGTCACTTCTTGCCGCGCCGTCTCGTGCGCGCAGCCATCTCGCTTCACGTCGCAAATAGTCCAGCCAGCGCCGCGCCTGGCTCCGTTGCGCGCATGAACGCTTCCCCGACCAGGTAGGCATGTACACCACGCGAACGCATGTGCGTCACGTCGTCACACGTCAGGATGCCGCTCTCGGTGATGACACGTTTGCCAACCGGAATGCGGGTCAATAGGTCAGTCGTCGTCGCCAGCGACACGTTGAACGTGCGCAGGTCACGGTTGTTGATGCCGATGAGTGGTGTTTGCAGCGTGAGCGCTGCGTCGAGTTCCGCAGCGTCGTGTGATTCGACCAGCACCGCCAGGCCAAGCTCGATTGCGAGCGCCTCCAGCGCCAGCATCTGGTTCCACTCCAGCGCGCCGACGATCAGAAGGATGCAGTCCGCGCCCATCGCAGCGGCCTCGTACACCTGATACGCATCGACGATAAAGTCCTTGCGGATCACCGGCAGGCTGCAAGCGGCGCGCGCTTCGCGCAGATACGTTTCACTGCCCTGAAAGTATGAACGATCCGTGAGCACGGAAAGACAGGCGGCACCGCCGGCTTCGTAGCTCCTCGCAAGCTCGGCAGGAACGAAGCGCTCGCGCAGCACCCCCTTGCTGGGGCTGGCCTTCTTGATCTCCGCGATCACGCCGCTCTGACCGGAGGCGATCTTTGCTTCGATCGCTGCGGCGAAATCGCGGATATCCCCGGCGCGCAGCCGCGCCTCGGCTTCGGCGCGGATCAGCGACAGCGGCTTCAGGCGCATCGCAGCAGCGATCTCCTCGTGCTTGGTCGCGATGATCTTGTTGAGGATGTCGCTCATGGTTGCGTCCGTCGTGCCCGGTCAGGCGCCAAACGGCTTGCTTTTGAACGATTGCGTGAGCGATGCCAGTTCGTCGACTTTCTTGCGCGCGGCACCACTGGCGATAGTTGCCCGCGCCAGCTCGATGCCGTCGCGCAACGTCTTCGCGATGTTCGCCGTGTAAAGCGCAGCACCCGCGTTGAGCAACACCACGTTCTGCGCCGGACCGGGCTCGCCCGATAACGCACCGAGCAGCATCGTCATTGATTCTTCCGGCGTATTGACGCGCAGATTGCGGGTTGCGCTCATCGTGAATCCAAAGTCTTCCGGATGGATCTCATACTCGGTGATCTTGCCGTCCTTGAGCTCACCGACCAGCGTGCCCGCGCCCAGCGAGATCTCGTCGAGCGAATCGCGGCCGTGCACCACCATCACGTGCTGCGCGCCGAGACGCTCCATCACGCGAACCTGAATACCGACCAGATCGGTGTGAAACACACCCATCATGGTGTTTGGTGCGCTGGCCGGGTTGGTGAGCGGACCAAGGATGTTGAAGATCGTCTTCACGCCCAGCTCACGGCGGATTGGCGCCACTGCCTTCATTGCCAGATGATGATTCGGCGCAAACATGAAACCGACGCCAACCTCGCGGATGCACTGCGCAATCTGATCGGGGATCAGCATGATGTTGACGCCAAGTGATTCCAGCACGTCGGCTGCACCACTCTTTGACGACACGCCGCGATTGCCGTGTTTGGCGACTTTGGCGCCAGCCGCCGCAGCAACGAACATCGAAGCCGTGGAAATGTTGAAGGTGTGCGACAGATCGCCACCGGTACCGACGATGTCGATCAGGTTGGGTTCGTTGTCGATTGGTACTTTGGTCGACAGCTCGCGCATCACCATCGCAGCAGCGGTGATTTCACCGATGGTTTCCTTCTTGACGCGCAATCCCATGAGGAAGGCGGCGGCCTGCGCCGGCGAAAATTCGCCTGCCATGAGTTTGCGCATCAGAGACAGCATCTCGTCGTGAAAAATCTCGCGATGCTCGATGGTGCGCTGGAGGGCTTCGTTAATTGAAATGGGCATGATGGTGACCTACAGATTCAAAAAATTGCGCAACAGATCATGACCGTGTTCGGTGATGATCGACTCGGGGTGAAACTGCACGCCCCATACGGGCAACGTCTTGTGTCGCACGCCCATGATCTCGCCGTCGTCGCTTTCAGCAGTAACCGAAAGTACGTCTGGCAGCGTCGCACGTTCGATCACGAGAGAGTGATAGCGCACCACGGTGTAAGGGCTCGGGATCCCGGCGAAACAATCCTGCCGGTTGTGCGTGATGGTTGAGGTTTTGCCGTGCATCACGCGCTGGGCGCGAATGATGTTGCCACCGAACGCAGCGCCGATGCTCTGGTGGCCGAGGCAGACGCCGAGAATCGGCACCTTGCCGGCAAACGCCTTGATCAGCGGCACCGAAATGCCCGCCTCGTTGGGTGTGCAGGGGCCAGGCGACACGACGATGCGTTCGGGTTGCTTCGCTGCGACACCCGCGAGGTCAATGGCGTCGTTGCGCACCACCTCGACCTCGGCGCCGAGCTCGCCCAAGTACTGCGCAAGGTTGTAGGTAAAGCTGTCGTAGTTGTCGATGAGCAGGATCATCGCGCCGCTCCCTGGAAGTAAACCTTGACGGCTGCGACGAACGCATCGATGTCGTCACGCGAGACGTCAAGGTGAGTCACCAGCCGTGCCGCATAGACGCCCTGCATCAACATGCCGCGTTGCTTCAGAAATTCTTCCAGCGGTTTGGCCTGCGCATCAGGGACATTCAGGAACACCACGTTGGTTGCCTGCGCAGTGACGGTGAGCGCGCTCACCTCGCCGAGCCCGGCGGCGAGCCGTGCTGCATTGGCGTGATCGTCCGCCAGACGTTCGACGTTGTTCTCCAGCGCGTAGATGCAGGCGGCCGCCAGATAGCCCGACTGACGCATGCCACCGCCTAGCATCTTCCTCCAGCGCGCGGCACGTTCGATAAACGCAGCGTCTCCCACCAGCACGGCACCGACTGGCGCACCGAGCCCCTTCGAGATGCAAAGGGAGGCGGAATCGAATGGCGCCAGCAGTTCGGCAATGCTGAGCCCGCTGGCAACGGCCGCGTTGAACGCGCGGGCGCCGTCAAGGTGAACATTGAGTCCCTTGCTGCGCGCAAACGTGGCGGCGTCAATGACGTACTGCTGCGGTAACACACGGCCGCCCCAGGTGTTTTCCAGCGCCAGCAGTCGGGTGCGCGCAAAGTGGGTACCGAGGCCAGGCCCGAAGGGCTTGATGGCGGCGGCGATCTTGTCGATCGGGATCGTGCCATCGGACGCCTGTTCGATCGGTTGCGGCTGGATGCTGCCGAGCACTGCGGCGCCACCGCCTTCCCAGCGATAGGTGTGCGCCATCTGGCCAACGATGTACTCGTCGCCACGCTCGCAGTGCGACATCAGCGCTGCGAGATTGCTCTGCGTCCCCGAGGGAAAGAACAACGCTGCCGGCTTTTGCGTCATCTCCGCCATCAGGGCCTGCAGGCGGTTGACGGTCGGGTCATCGCCCCAGACGTCATCTCCCACTTCGGCCACGCTCATCGCGGTAAGCATGCCGGGCGTGGGGCGGGTGACGGTGTCGCTGCGCAGATCAATCACTTTGTTCATGCCGCACTCCCATCCAGACCACGTTGCACCATCTCGGCCGCTCGCAGGACGGAGCGCACCTTCTGCAGGGTTTCTTCCCATTCCTTCGTCGGCACCGAGTCATGCACGATGCCGGCGCCCGCCTGGGCGTAGAGCTTGCCGTTCTGGATGACCGCCGTGCGGATTGCAATGCACATGTCCATATCGCCCTGATAGCTCATATAGCCGACGGCCCCGCCGTAAATGTTGCGCTTGACCGGCTCGACCTCATGGATGATTTCGAGCGCGCGTATCTTGGGCGCGCCCGACAGTGTGCCGGCCGGAAAGGTGGCGCGCAGCACGTCAATGTTGTTGGTGCCAGGTTTGAGCGTTGCCTCGACGTTGCTCACGATGTGCATGACGTGCGAGTAACGTTCGATGATCATCTTGTCCTTGACTACCACGCTGCCGGTTTTCGCGATACGACCGACGTCATTGCGACCGAGGTCGATCAGCATTACATGCTCGGCCACTTCCTTCTCGTCGGAGAGCAGGTCTTCGGCCAGCGCATCGTCTTCCTCGCGCGTGGCACCGCGCTTGCGCGTGCCCGCAATCGGGCGCACGGTGACCGTCTCGCCTTCCTTGCGCACCAGAATCTCCGGCGAAGCACCAACGACGTGGAAGTCGCCGAAGTTGTAGAAGAACATGTACGGTGAGGGGTTCAGCGTACGCAGCGCGCGGTACAGCGAAATCGGCGGCTCCGGGAAGTCCATCACCATGCGCTGCGATGGCACCACCTGCATGCAGTCGCCGGCCGCGATGTAGTCCTTGCAGACTTTCACTGCCGCTTCGTACGCAGCCTGCCCCATTTGTGATTCGGCGTTGACTACCGTTGTCGCGTGTTGCAGCGGCAACTTCGCCGGTTCACGCAGTTTGGCGCGCAGCTCTGCCAGCCGCTCGTTGCCGCGTTGAAATGCGTCCGGCTTCGCCGGGTCGGCGTAGACGATCAGCGAGATGGTGCCCGAGAGGTTATCGACCACCGCCAGCTCTTCGGTGAGCAGCAGCAGGATGTCGGGTACACCGAGGTGATCCGGTTTGGGATGCTTCTGTGCGAACAGGCCGAGCCGCGGCTCGATGTAGTGCGCCGTCTCGAATCCGAAGTAGCCCGTGAGCCCGCCTGCGAAGCGCGGCAGGCCCGGTACGGTGGCGACTTTGAACTGTGCCTGGTAGGCCGCAATGTAATCGAGCGGATCGGCCACGGTCTGCTTGTTGGGCCCAAGCGGCGTGATGTGGGTGATCTCGTTGCCGCGCACTTCGATGCGGGTGCGGGTGCGCAGTCCGATGAAGCTGTAGCGGCCGAAGCGTTCACCGCCGACCACCGATTCCAGCAGGAAGGTGTAGCGGTCGTTGGCGAGCTTGAGGTAAATCGATAGCGGTGTATCGAGATCAGCGAGCGTCTGCTCGACGAGCGGGATGCGGGTGAAGCCCTGCTGGGCGAGCTTCAGGAATTCTTGTTCGGTCATGGTGCAACATGCTCCGGAGGGGAGGGATCGCCGCTTTCTGTGCGGCATCCAGTGTCAGGGTCGGGTTCTTGTTGTTGCGGCGTCCAGGAGCCGGACGCATGCGCTCGCAACCAGCGCAAAGCATTGTTGGCAGGCTAACGCCACCAACCTCCAGAGCTTTGCCACCAGGAACGGACCGACGGGAACATGTTGTGAGCTTTTCGCTTTCAGCGCTTGCCGCCCGTCAACCGAGCAGCGCAGCAATGTCCGTAAATGTATCCACGATTGCGTTTGCGCGCAAATCGGCAAGATTTTCGCCCTCGCTGTAGCCATAGGTCAGCAGCACCACCGGCGAGCCCGCCGCCTGCGCGGCGCGGCTGTCATTGCCGGAGTCACCGACCATCAGCATCTGCGCCGGATGCACGCGATGCTGCCCGGCAGACCAGAAAATCATGCCGGGGTCGGGCTTGTTGGTGGCCAGCATGTCGCCGCAGACGATGTGATCGAAGTACTGGGTCAGATTAAAGTGTTTGAGCAGCGCCTCGCTGTAGGTCGTCCATTTGTTGGTGACGACGGAGAGCGACAAACCCCGCTCGCGGAACGCGTCGAGCCCTGCAATCACTCCTGGATAGATGGAGGTGTTGTCGGCAATGTGCTCAAAGTAGAACTGCCGGTAGAGCATCAGCGCATGCTCCAGCTCGGCGTCGCTCGGCTCGCGCCGAAGCACATGGCGCAGCGATTTGCCGACATGCGCCATCAGCCCTTTGCCGACGAAGGTCTTGACCAGATCAATCGGCAGCGGCTCATGGCCCATCTCGTCAAGCACCAGATTGACCGATGCGCAGAGATCGGGAATGGTGTCGAGCAGTGTGCCGTCGAGATCGATGGCGATGGCTTTGATGTGGTGCAGACTCATGATGTTGTGTTTTGCAATCGGTGCGGTGTCAGGCTGGCTCGGGACTCACCATTTGCCGTAGTGTTGCACGACAGCTCGCCACAACGCCGCCCGCTCGTTGCCCATCGTTCCTTCTCCGACCTTGGCGTGCTCGCTGGCGGCAAGATGAACCATCACCAGACGGTGCGCGGGATCTACGAATATCGCCTGGCCGTGAATGCCCAGCAGCATGAAACGCCGCGCCCGCGAATTCTCCAGCCAGAAGTAGTTGCTGTACCCATAGTACGACGACGGATTTCGTGGACGGAACGCCGCAGCGACGCGATGCCAGTCCGTGCTGTCGAGCAGGAATTCACGCGGAATGACCTGTTTGCCGGTGTCGGGCCGTTGACCGTCATTGGCAAGAACGATGCCCAGTCGCAAATAGTCACGAGGCAACGCGCGCACGCCGCCAGCGGCATTTTCCAGGCCGGCGCCGTCGAGGAACCAGGTTGCTGTACCCTCGGCCCCTATCGCCTGCCACAGCCGGGGCTCCAGATAACGGGCGAGACTCTCACGCGTCGCCGTCTGAAGCACCGCGCCGATCAGCGAAGTTTCAATGCTTGCGTAGTGGAATCGGGTTCCCTGTGGGGCCTCCCGAACGTTGAATGCTTTCGCACCGAGTACGACACCCACGCGATTGGCAGCCAGCCGGAACTTCCCATGGTCGTCACCGGGCTTGTACGTCTCCTCGTACTTCACCCCGGAGGCCATGTTCATGAGGTTTTGCAGCGTTGTCTCGCCGTAGGCCGTGCCGGTCAATTGCGGTAGGTAGGTTTGCGCCAGCGCATCGAAGCTCGGGATGAAGCCATCCGCTCTTGCCAACCCCATTCCCAGGCCGGTGATCGATTTGGCCATCGAATTCGAAAGAAAGCGATGCTCGGCTGTCAATCCGAACTGATAGCGCTCAAAAACAATCTCACCGTCCTTGGCGATCAACAAAGCCATCACCGGCTGACGCTGAAAATAGTCGTCAATTGAAAGCGACTTTCCTTGCAATTTCCATGTCAATGGCAGCGCTGTTCGCGGTGTCGCGAGAGACATCGGTTGCGCGGACGGCTTCATTACATTCACCCGGACGCCTGGCCGGTCCTGCGTGTGCAGTGCGAGTTGCCGACGCTCCTCGGTCGTCAACGTGTGGCCGGCGACCGCATGATCACTGGTTGTTGCGCATCCGGCCAGCGCGGCGAAGATGAGCAACGTGCAAGCGTCGAACGCAGTTCTGATTCGCAGCCGCGCCGGAGCGTCTCGCGCAGAGTCGTTCAAGGGCGCCGGGGCGGACATTTGCAATGGAACACTTGCGACGGCCGGTCAGTCGCGGCGTATCACGCGGATACGTGCGATGTCAGTGCGCTGCGCATATTGCGGATGGCAGCAGCGTAGTCGTTCGCACCGTAAATCGCGCTACCCGCCACAAAGGTATCGGCACCGGCCGCCGCAACTTTCGCGATGTTGTCGGCCTTGATGCCACCGTCGACTTCGAGCAGGATGGATTTACCGGACGCATCAATGCGCCGACGCACTTCGGCAACCTTTGGTAGCACGCCGTCAATGAATTTCTGCCCGCCGAAGCCGGGGTTCACGCTCATCAGCAGCACCAGATCAAGCTTGTCCAGCGTGTAGTCGAGGTGGGAAAGTGGCGTTGCCGGATTGAATACAAGGCCCGGCCGGCAACCGCAGTCGCGAATCAGCGCGATGGTGCGGTCGATATGCTCGCTCGCTTCCGGGTGGAAGCTGATGATGTTGGCGCCGGCCTTGGCGAATTCCGGGATGATGGCATCGACCGGCTTCACCATCAGGTGCACGTCGATCGGCGTTGTCCCCACGTGCGGCTTGATGGCGCTGCACACCATCGGGCCGATGGTCAGGTTGGGAACGTAATGGTTGTCCATCACATCGAAATGGATGAGGTCAGCACCCGCCGCGATCACGGCGCGCACTTCGTCGCCGAGGCGCGCGAAGTCGGCGGACAGGATGGACGGTGCGATCTGGTAGTTGCGAGACAATCTGAGATCCGATTGAGAGAGATACCGCCGCAGTGAACCGCTACAGCATCAAGGTTGATCCGACCCCATTTTACTTGGCCGATCAGAGCGATCCGGCCAACGATCAGTATGTCTTCGCGTATCACATTCGCATCGAGAACGTCGGCGAGGTGGCGGTGCAGTTGCTGTCACGGCACTGGGTCATCACTGATGCCGACGGCAAGGTTGAAGAAGTGCGCGGCGCCGGTGTCGTTGGCCAGCAGCCCAAGCTCGCACCCGGCGAGTCCTACGAGTACACCAGCGGATCGCAGTTCAAGACGCCGGTGGGCACGATGCAGGGCAGCTACCAGTTTGTGGCGGACGATGGCGTCAAGTTTGACGCGCCAATCCCGAAGTTCGTCCTGTCAGCGAAGCGGGTGCTGCACTGATCAGGTCTTCGGCGTCGTGTCAGAAGTGGGATTTTTGCCCGCTTCGGCGGCAGCTTTGGCATCGTGTTCAGCCAGCTTGCGGTGCCGTGAATCGCTACCGCGCACGACCCACCAGATGAGCGCAACAAACATGCCGCCGATGCCCAGCGTTTCCACCAGGAAAATCCAGAATCCGCTTTCGATCATGCCGACATTTCCACGCCTTCCAGCCTTACCGTCGTGTGCCGCCATTGTAGGGACGCTCTGGCTGGCAGGATGTGCAACGCCACCGCCGGCACCGGTTCCGACATCTGTTCCGGTGCCGGTAGCAGCGACACCCGCACCTACCCCCGCACCCGTTGCTGCTCCAGTGGCCCCGCCCGTCGCCCCGCCGGCGCCGGTTGCAGAACCCAAGGCCCGCTGGACACCCGCGCTGTTCGCCGACCTGCCTGGCTGGAAGGCCGATGATTTGCGGGATGTTCGTATTGCCTTCAGCGAAAACTGCAAAGGTCTGCGCAGCAAGCCGGAGTGGATCAGCGCCTGCTCCCGCTTTCCGTTCGACGACACCGTTGCGAAGCAGCGCGAATTCATCGAGAGCGAATTCGTCCCCTACCAATTGACGCGTGCCGACGCCGAGGATCGTGGCCTGATCACCGGTTACTACGAACCGTTGCTGAAAGGGTCGCGCACCAGGACCGCGCGCTTTGGCGTGCCGCTTTACTCACGGCCTGACGATCTGCTGGTCGTCGATCTTGGCGATCTCTACCCGGAGCTGAGGGGCAAGCGGGTGCGTGGCCGTCTGATCGACACCCCGCAGGGCAAACGCGTGGTGCCTTACTTTGACCGCGCCCAGATCGACGTGAACGCATTGGCGGCCACGACCAGCCTCAAGCCGCTCGCCTGGGTGGATGACGTTGTCGAGGCTTTCTTCCTGCAGATTCAGGGTTCGGGATTGATTGAGCTGGCGGATGGTTCGCGCATGCGTGTGGGCTATGCCGACCAGAACGGGCATCCGTTTCGCGGTGTCGGCCGCATTCTGGTGGATCGTGGCGAGCTTAAGCTCGAAGAAGCCAGCATGCAGGGCATCAAGGGCTGGATCGCGCGCAATCCGGACCGCGCGACGGCACTGCTGAATGAGAACGCGAGCTACGTGTTCTTCCGCGAGATTGACGCCAAACCCGCCGGGCCGCTCGGTTCGCTGGGCGTGCCGCTGACGGCGGAGCGATCAATTGCGGTTGACACGCGCTTCATCCCGCTGGGCATGCCAGTCTGGCTCGCGACCACCTGGCCGAATGCGCTGCTGCCGCTCAACCGCCTGATGTTTGCGCAGGACACTGGGGGCGCCATCCGTGGCGTGGTGCGTGCCGACTTCTACTGGGGCACCGGCCACAAGGCGGGTGAACAGGCCGGCCGCATGCGGCAGAACGCGAAAATGTGGGTGCTCTGGCCCAAGGGCACGGTGCCGCCGGCAACACCGTAGAAGCAGCTGGGCCGCGCCCGCGTCACGTTCAACACTTGGTGCGCGCTGGTCGGGTCGCGGCACAGCCGCTCCTACAATCGGCGCATGAACACGCAGCGATTCACGCAATTCCTTGACGTCATGGACGCGCTGCTGGCGCGAACGTCAAGCGAGCCGGAAATTCTTGACCAGGGCGAGACGGCGCTGAAGGCCCTGATTGCTCACGACGACTGGTTGCCCGCGGCGTACGCTGCGCCAAAGCCCGCCAAGTATCAGCAATACCTGCTCTACGCCGATCCAGCGCGCCGTTATAGCGTGCAGAGTTTCGTGTGGGCACCGGGGCAGGGAACGCCGGTACATAACCACACGGTCTGGGGGCTGGTGGGTGTGCTGCGCGGTGAAGAGCGCTGCGAGGAATATCCGGTGCCCGGCGCCACGGCAATGCGCTGCGTGCACCAGCACCGATTGTCACGCGGCGGCGTGGACCGCGTATCGCCAACCATCGGTGACTGGCACGCAGTGAGCAATGCGCTTGCCGACGCGCCGTCAATCAGCATTCACGTCTACGGTGCAGACATCGGGCGCGTCACGCGCAGCGTGTGGGACACGGCGACACAGCAGGTGAAGCCTTTCGTGTCCGGCTACTCCAACGAAGCCCCCTGGATCGCCGCGCGATGAGTACCATCGAAGAGGGCGTGCTTCACCTCACCCGCAACGGCACCCACACGCACCTGACGCTCAACCGGCCGGACAAGGCCAACTCACTGGCGGCGCCGCTGGTGGTGGCGCTGCAGGCAGCGATCGACACCGCAAAACAGGACGGCACGACGGTGCTCACGCTGCGTGGTAACGGCCGCAACTTCTGTGGTGGCTTCGACCTGTCGAATCTCGACAACGAGAGCGACGACACACTGATCCCGCGCCTGATGGCGTTGGAGCGCATGCTGCAATCGCTTTACTACGCACCATTTGCCACCATCGCGCTGATCCACGGCGGCGCCTTCGGGGCTGGCTTCGATCTGGCCTGCGCCTGTGACTACCGGCTGGCGACTGCGGGCACGCGCTTTCGCATGCCGGGCTGGTGCATGGGGCTCGCCCTCGGTACTCGGCGCACGGCGCAGCGCGTGGGCGCCGAGCGCGCCTTCGTGTTCCTGCGCGACGCGCTGGTGATCAACGCCGAGCAGGCACTGGCGCAGCAGTTCATCACCGAGATCGCCGATGAAGTGACCTGGTCGCGCCGCATCGACGAAATCGCCGCGACCAATGCCAAACTGCCACCCAAGGCCTATGCGCAACTGAAGGCGATGCTGCAGACCAACACCGGTGAGGCAGACCTGCGCGATCTGCACGCGTCGCTGGTGGCAACGCCGCTGAAACCGCGCATGCAGGCCTACGTCGCGTCACGCGAGTAATGGCTTTTTCTCGAAATCCGCATTCCAATTGGGCTTGAAACGCGAAAATAATAAAAGTCGATATTCGGGCAGAAAATAAAAAACGCCCGCATGCAGCGGGCGTTTCAGCTCGAAAACAGCTAAAGCTGTTGCCGATTATTGCTTGCGGAAGTCGTCGTGACAAGCCTTGCAGGTGCCACCAACGGCGCCGAACTGCTTCTTGAAGCCAGCTTCGTCGCCCGCGCTGGCCAGTTGCGCCAGTTTGGCCATTTCTGTCTGCATGTTGTCGGCAGCTTTCTTGAAGTCAGCCGCTTTCGACCAGATTTCCGGCTTTGCCTTGGTGTTGCCAACGTTTTCGGTGCCGGCAACGAAGCCTTCCCACGGCATTTTCGACAGCGGCACCAGATAGCTGGTGGCGCGCACGGCGTCATCCTTGTTGAACGGCTTTTCGCCTTTGGCAACGGCGCCGAGCGGGCCGAAGTACCAGCCGATCAGCGCGAATGCCGATTGGCGTTGTTTGACGAAGTTTTCCGGCTTCGGCTGCGCCATCGCGGTGGTGGCGAGAGCGACGGCGCCAGCGGCGATCGCGATTTTGGTCAGGGTCTTCATAGGCACTCCAGATGTGGTTGGGGTTGGTTGTAAATCAGGACTTGAACAAGGCAGGCCAGTTGACAGCGATCGCCACGGCGGCAATCGCGATTGAAAGCAGGATGAATCCGAGTGGCATCGACGCCTTGCGTGAGGCTTCGGCTTCGCGGGCGAGCTCGGCGGGCAGTTCCTTGCGGCCGCTGAACATCGCGCGCACCAGGTTTTCTTTCTTGACGAACAGGTGGAACAGCACGGCAGCAATGTGCACACCCACCATGATCAGCAGCAGATCACCGATCAGCCGATGCCGGCTCATCAGCTTGATTGAGGCTTCGTCGCTGATGTAGCGTGCCAGCGGGCCGGTAGTGGCGATCTCGTCGTTGCTGAACAGACCAAGCACCGCCTGGGTGGCCAGCAGCAAGAGCAGCGCCAGCACCATCCAGCCACCCACCGGGTTGTGGCCGACGACATATTCGTGTGTCTTGCCCATCAAGCCCTTGGCGAACCGGAAGGCCCGCCCCGGACTGGACAGAAACGAGCCGTAGCGAGCGTATTCGCCGCCGACAAATCCCCAGAGAATGCGGAACAGCACCAGCGCGAGGATCGCGTAGCCGCTCCACATATGCCATGCAATCGCATTGCCGCCCACCTTGCCCGTGATCACCGAGATAACGAACAGAGCAACCAGCGACCAGTGAAATACACGGACGAAACCGTCCCACACTGGCGCCGAAATCAGATCAGTGGCGGGTTTGGTCATCGTGCATGTTCCTTTTCAAAAGCATCCTGAAGCTGGCTCAGACTCTCGCGCAGGCGCTTCAGTTCACCCTCGTCCAGCCGGCCAAAGGCCCGCTGCAGGTGCTGCAGATGCGCCGGGAATACTTCCTCGAACAGCAGCGTTCCCTTGCGGGTGAGCGCCACGTGCGAGCGGCGCGCATCGTCGCAATCGGCCTTGCGGCTGATCAGGCCGCGTGCCTCCATGCGGTCGAGCACGCCAGTGAGCGTCCCCTTGGTAATCAGCGTCTTCTCGCCCAGCTCCTTGCAGCTCATGCCCGGCGTGTTGCCAAGGGTCGCGATGACATCAAACTGCGACTCGGTCAACCCCATCTGCCTGACGTGGGCACCGGAGTAGCGCTCGAAAGCCTGCGTGCAACGGATCAGCTGGCGCAAGGTGTAAAGAAACTCCGGTTTCGGTTGGGCGCGATACATTAGTTCGCATTAGAACAATTTTTCGCGGACGCGGCAAGCACACTTGCCCGCGCCGATAATTGATCCATGACAAATAGCGTTCACGTCCCTCGCCCGGCGCTGTGGCTGGCTGGTCGCGCCGGCTGGCTCGTTCTGGCAGTTCTGGTCACAGGTGCTACCGTGGCGCAGGCGGCTTTGCCGGAGCCGATCATCCAGGCGCTGCGCGAGGCGGGCGTGCCGCCGTCCGCCGCCAGCCTCTACGTGCGCGAAGTGGGCCGCGAGCAGCCGCTGGTGGCGCATCGCGCCACGTCACCGATGAATCCGGCGTCGACCATGAAGATCGTCACCACGCTGGTCGGGCTGGACGTGCTTGGGCCCGCCTACACCTGGCAGACCACCTTTGCCAGCAATGGCCGCTTGCAGGGGGGGATGCTCAGCGGCGCACTTTACGTCAAGGGCAGTGGCGACCCGAAGCTCACCAGCGAGAGCCTGCAGGCCATCGTCACCGCGCTGCGTGCGCGGGGCATTCGCGAGATCAATGGCGACCTGGTGATCGACCGCAGTCGTTTCGCCAAAGCGGTGCATGATCCGGCGGCGTTCGACGGGCTGCCGCTGCGCCCGTACAACGTCGGCCCCGATGCACTGCTGTTCAACTTCAAGTCCGTGGGTTTTCGCTTTGCGCCGTTGCCCGATGGCACGGTGCGGGTGATCACTGATGGCGTGCCGCCCGACGGACTGAGCATCGTCAACACACTGCGCACCACGACCGGCACCTGCCCGCAGGACTGGCGCTCGCGCATGGCGCCAAACTTTGATGATCGCGGCAACGCGGTCACCGCCACCTTTGCCGGCATCTATGCCACCGACTGCGGCGAACGCGACTGGTACGTGAGCCTTTACGACCACACCGGCTTGTTCGCTGCCATGTTTGCGCGGCTTTGGCGCGACGCCGGCGGCACCTGGACAGGTACGGCCCGCGAGGGCGCACTGCCGCGCAACGCGCGCGTGCTGTACACGCATGTGTCGCCTCCACTGGCGACGATGGTCACCGACATCAACAAGTTCAGCAACAACGTCATGGCCCGTCAGTTGCTGCTGACCATCGACGCCGAACTGAGCAAGCGCCCGGCGCAGGCCAAGCGGGCCGGACGCAGCATTCGTGACTGGGCGAAGGCGCGCGGCTTCGATCTACCGGATCTGGTGATTGAAAATGGCTCGGGCCTGTCGCGCATCGAGCGGATCTCGGCGCAAAGCCTGGCCGGCATGCTCGAATATGGACTCACGTCGCCGTTCGCCAGCGATTTCCTGTCCTCGCTGCCACTGGCCGCGACGGACGGCACCCTGGCCAAACGCTTCGTCAACCAGCTGGCCGAGGGCAATGCCTATCTCAAGACCGGCACCCTGACCGGCGTGAAGGCGCTGGCGGGCTATCTGCTGTTACCCGACGGGCGCCGCATGCTGTTCGTTGGCATCGTCAATCACGGCAATGCCGAGGCGGCGCAGAAGGCGCTGGATTCGGCGGTGGACTGGGTTTATCTCACCGAAGCCGTGAAGCTGAAGGCGCTGACCCGATAACGCGGGCCAACGACCAGCGCCAAGGCAAAGAAAAACGCGCCAGCGGATCACCCGGTGGCGCGTTTTGGCGAAGTGTCAGCGGTCAGTTGACTTCGCGTTTGTCAGCCAGCCGCAGCCAGCCCTTGATGACCCGATAGGCGTGCCAGATCCAGAGGATGCCGGCTGGAATCCAGGCGACCAGAAGTCCGATGCCGATGGTGAGCACGACGAAGACGCAAATCAGCGCGCCCCACAGCAGCGACCACCAGAAGGTGCGGATCAGCCAGCCGTAGTGTGATGCCAGATAAGTCCCGGCTGCGTCATCGCGCTTGATATAGGCAACGATCAGGCCGGCAACGGCGATCAGACCACCGGTCAGCAAGCCCAGCGCAAAGAGCGCGTAGGTGACGTGCGTGATCTGGACTGTTGATTCGCTGGGGGCGGCGACGCCAGCATTGGAGTTCGGTACAGAAGGAAAGTCAGACATTTCTTTTTCTCCCGGTAGGGGCGTGTAGTGTCGAGTCGCCGGCCGGAATCCCGGTCGGCATCGCTTGCCTGCAATATCGCTATGATTTCGCCCAATTGCAAGCGCCACCACCTGCCCGTGCGACAGGGGGCACCGGCGCACGACAGAACGAACAAGAGAACGACGGAGTGCAGCAGTATGTCAGCGCGAATACCGGATGAACAGGACGCCAACCGGATCGTCATTCTCGAAGGCTCACCACTCGGCACGCCGATGGCCAAGTCGTTTGCCACCATCGAAGAAGCCGAACCCTTCGTGCTGACACGGGTGCGCGCCAATGCACCGGTGAACCTGCGCGAGCGGATGGAGAAGGCGATTGCCGAGCGCATCGTCAGTGAGGATGGCATCGCGGCCGTGTCGGAAGTGATTGGTGGGAAAGTTGCATTCCTGCGCGGTCTCGCGCAGGCCTACGCGCCGCGGGTAACCATCGTGCTGCGCCGCTGGGACGATGATGACGATGCGCGTCGCTAAGCGCGCTGCGTCGCTGGCGGCGGTCGTCGCTGCCGTTGCACTCTCCGGTTGCGCGAGCTTCGATCCGCACAACGTCATTAGCCGTCATGTGCAGAATGGCGTCGCTGCCGAAGGCGCCACCACACCTGCTGTACGCCAGGCCGCCATCGACGCGGTATGGAACACAGTCAATGATCGCTACTACCGCGCCGATCTCAACGGCGTTGACTGGAAAGCCGCGCGCAACAAATGGCAACCGCGAGCCCTCGCTGCCAGCAGCGATGACGATTTCTGGGAGCAACTCGACCAGATGGCCGGTGAACTGGCTGATTCGCACACCCGTGTCGAATCGCCGAAACAGGTCGCGCGACGCAAGGCGTTTCAGGCGCTCTCGCTCGGCCTCAACGTACGGCTGATTGACGGCGCGCTGGTGGTGCTGAGTGTGCACCCCGAGTCCGACGCCTACTGGGCTGGCGTGCGCTCTGGCATGAAGCTCACCCGCATCGCCGGGCGCGACGCGCTGGCGCAATGGCAGGACTGGCAGCAGGCGGCGCGGCGTTACTCGACCGCGCAAGCCGGCTGGCGTGCACCGCTGCGCAAGCTCAATGAAGCGGCAGCAGCGCTGATCGAAAAGGCGAAGGCCGAGCGCAGCACCGAGGAGGGCCTCGCGCTGGACTTCGAACGCGTCGACGGCAGTGCGCTTGCCGCTGCGCTGAAACCGCGCACGCTGTCCACGCGCCCGCAGGTGACGCATCGCACATTGCCGTCCGGCATCGGCTACATCCGCCTCACCGCGTTCACCGAATCGTTGCGTGCCGGCCTGCTCGACGCCGTGACGGCGTTCAAGGACACGCCGGCGCTGATCATCGACCTGCGTGGCAATGGTGGTGGCTCGGCAGCAATGGCTGAGGCGCTGGTGGGCAGTTTCTTCAAGCAGAAGACCGTGATTGGCCGTGCCGAAACGCGTACCGGCCAGCCGGTCACGGTGGCCTTCGGCGCCATCAAGCTCATCACCCTCGAGCGCGACGTGCCGGGCCGAGCCGACGCTTACGCCGGCAAGGTCGCCGTGCTGATGGACAGCGACAGCGCCAGCGCGTCGGAGGCCACGGCGGGCGCGCTGCAAAGCACCGGGCGCGCCATTGTCGTCGGCGAGACATCCTGCGGCTGCCTGCTCGCCTACCTTGGCTACGCCGGGCTGCCGGGCGGTGGCGAGCTTGCCTACAGCGAAATCGGCTTCACCACGATCAAGGGTGAGGGGATCGAAGGCAAGGGCGTGGTGCCGGACGTCACCGTCGAGCGCACGCTGGCGGACCTGCGCACCCAGCGCGACCGCACGCTGGAAGCGGCGCAAACAGCACTGCTCGCTACCGCGAAATAGCCAACGGCTTTTTGGCGAGAAGCCCATTGCAAATGGGCTTAAGCGTCGTTTTCGCTGATTGTCAACTTTCGCTGAAAATGCCCGCCGAGCCCAGCTCGACTGGGGCTTTCAGCAAAAAGCCATTGATGCCGAACCGGCATCACACGCGCCGTCGCCATTCGCTAGCATCGTCGGTCCAATACGCACTTTTTTGCGCCCAGACTGCGCTGCCATCATGCAATTCGCCGACCGCCTCCAGAACGTAGAAACCTCCGCCATCCGTGAGCTCTTCAAACTGCTCGGCAAGCCCGGCATCATCAGTTTTGCCGGCGGCTTCCCTGACCCGGCACTGTTCGACGTCGAAGGCGTGCGCATGGCTACCGAGGCCGCACTGGCCGACAACCCCGGCGCGGTGCTGCAATACGGCGCCACCGAAGGCTTTGGTCCGATGCGCGAAGCCGCCGCCGCCTTCATGCGCAACAAGGGCGCCAGCGTTACGCCAGAGCAGCTGATCATCACCACCGGCAGCCAGCAGGCGCTCGACCTGATCGGCAAGACCATGATCTCGCCGGGCGACAAGGTGATCGTCGAAGCGCCCACCTTTCTGGCCACCATCCAGTGCTTCAAGCTTTACGGCGCTGAGCTGATTACCGCGCCGATCGACGCCGACGGCGCGCAGGCCGACAAGCTCGAGCAGCTAATTGATGAGCACAAACCGAAGTTCGTCTACCTCATCCCCACCTTCGGCAACCCGAGCGGCGCCATGCTCTCGCTCGAACGCCGCAAGCGCATCCTCGAAGTCGCCGCGCGCACTAAGACGCTGATCGTGGAGGACGATCCCTACGGCGAGCTTTACTTCGGCGCCCCGCCGCCGCCCAGCATGCTGGCGCTCAGCGATGGCGTCCCCGGCTCGCGCGACTGGCTCGCCCACTGCGGCAGCATGAGCAAGATCCTCTCGCCTGGTCTGCGCGTGGGCTTTCTCATCGCGCCGCCAGAACTGCTGGCCAAAGCGACGATGTGCAAGCAGTTCAGCGACGCCCACACCAGCAACCTCACGCAAGCCACCGCCGCCAAATACCTCGGTCTCGGCCGCCTCGACGGCGCGCTCGCGAAAGTGCGCGCCACCTACGCCGAACGCGCCCGCGTGATGGGCGAATGCCTCAAGCGCGAACTCGGCGACGCCATCGAATTCAACGCCCCGCACGGCGGCATGTTCGTCTGGGCGCGGCTCACGGGTGGACGCAACGCGAATGAGTTTGCGCAGCGGGCTATTGAAAAGCTGGTGGCATTCGTCCCCGGCGCGCCGTTCTACGCGCGCGATCCTGATGTGTCCACACTACGCCTTTCGTTCGCGACTGCCGATCTGGCGAAGATTGAAGAGGGGATTGGGCGGTTGGGGAAGGCGTTGTAGCGCGTTCTCTGCGCTGATGACCGTTGAACTAAACTGCGCCGATGAAACTCGTCGGCACGATTGAAAGTGTTGAGACCATTGCCAAAGGGCGTGGCATCCGCGAATATGCACAATTGGTCACCCGCTTTGGTGGCAAGAACTGGGTCAAACGAAAGGGCGTCGCTCTTGTCGAAATTGAAGGTCAGACAGGTCGCGCCGAAGTGCACTGGTACGAATGCCACGGCATCGGCAAAGTCAAAATGAAAGTGAAACACTGGCTATGAAACATTACGCATTGTGTTTGAGCAACGATTTCGGCGCTGACTTTTCTGGCGACGACGTTCTGCCAGGCCTGGTTTACGAGACACTCGGCGAAGAGCGCGGAGCGTTGCGGATCGTCGATGAATCGGGTGACGACTTTCTCTATCCCGCCAGCAACTTCCGCGTTCTCAGCGACGCCGATTCGCAATTGCTGGAACGCAGCATGGCGGCGCTGGCGGCTTAGCAAGCTAACGGCATTACCGTCGACGCTGCCATACGAATGGTGCGCCATTTCGACGGTGAGGTGCACGGTTGGATGAATCTGAAGACTGCCTACGAAATCAAGATGGCGGAGAAACTACTCGCGAAGAGAGTGTTTGCTGATATTCAGCCAATGACGGCTTGGCTCGCGAATAATTTCCCAGTTTTCTGTCTATTGAAGTTACGCGATGAATAGCCGGCGCCAGAATATTCCGCTAGACAGAAGCAAATGGGCTCCAGATTACTTTCTGGGAAAAGGCTCTCTTTCTTCAATGCCACAGATCGAAGCTTGCTCAGCTCGGGCCATGCTGCCTCGATTGATCCACGCCGCCGTAGCAACCAAACCTTGGCCTCAACGCAAAATAAGACTTTCTGAGCCTCCTTGCTAATCAGGTATCGACTTTTGGGCAAATATGCAGTCAAGCCAAATTCAAATGGGCATTGCACGGAAAAGATGTCACCTCACTTCTTCTCCGGCTTTACTGCTCTATGCTCCTGAGTGATGCAGCGAATCGCCCACGCTCCCAACCTCGCCATCGCCACCATGTGGCTTGACGTACTGGCCAGCGACGGCATTGAGGCGACAGTGCAGCGGCAGTACCTCGGCGGCGGCATTGGTGAGTTGCCGCCACATCACTGTCTGCCGGAAATCTGGGTCAGCGACGATGCGCAGGCAACGCGCGCCAGGGGCCTGCTGCACGATCTGCAAAACCTGCCGCAGCGGCATTGGGCTTGCCGAGCCTGCCACGAGATTGTCGAGGGCGGCTTTGACTCCTGCTGGAACTGCGGCGCGCCGATGCCGCCGCTCTGACGCGTGTCGAGTTGCCGGGTCAGTCGTCGAGCCCGGTGATCGGCCAGCGGCGCTCGGCGCCAGCAGCACCCGCGTTGAGCGCGTTGAACACTGCGATCGCACCGTAGGCATCATTGGCAGCGTAAACCTGCTGACCGCTGGACAACGTCGGCAGTGACCAGTTCGACGTGCTCATCCGCTTTGACTTGCTGAACTGCTGCCCGAGCACAATTGCGACCGCGGTTTTCACCCCGATCTCATTGCGGTAACCCTCCTGCCGGAACCAGGTGGTGAGATCGAGCACGGCGCGCAGCGGCGCACCAAGGCGGGCGCGGATGTGGCTGCGGTCTGACTTCAGACCGAAACCAACCTTCACGGTTGCCGTGCTGCCCAGCAGTGAGGCGATGGCCTCGCGGGAGGCCGGATTGTTCACCTGAAACAGCCAGGCGCGCTCGCTGGTGGCAAATTGCACGACGTGCGGCCCGGTTGAAGCTTCGCCCTTATGGAAGGTCGGCTTTGATTCGGTGTCGAAGCCCACATAGCCGTGCCGCGAAATTTCGGCAGCAGCCTTTGCGCACTCATCCGCCGTTGCCGGCACGTGAATGCGCTCCAGTGTGAGCAGGGTGAACGGTGGCAGTGTGGCGATGTGTTCGGCATCAGGTGGAATGGGGCGTGGACGCATGTTCCCGTCGGACTCGGCGCTCAGGGCATCAACAACTGGATGAACGCCTCGATGTCAGGCGCGGTGCTTCGCGCGGGACTTGGCCCCAGCGCTCCTGCAATCAACGCCGTGCCACGCAGGCCGAGCAGGTAGCGCAGTATCAGCAGGCCATCGGTGCCGACACGATACTGGCCATCGCCATCAACATCGAGCGCGGGACGGATGTTGTCGAGACGGGTCTTGACCGCTGCTGGATCGGTGATGGTGGCGTCGTTGGAAAGCGCATCGCCCGTCAGCGCACCGCCGGAGAAGCCAGCCAGATAGCGGGCGATCAGCAGACCATCGGTCGCACCGTCGTAGAGATTGGTGGGTGTGCTTTTGTCTACGTTGAGGGTGGCACCGGGGGCGCCGTCATAGGCGGCCTTGATGTCGATGCGACCCCAGCCAAATGTGTTGTTGGGTACGGTGGTAGCGACGCTGCCGCAGTTGACGGACGCAGCACGCCGCACCGCAGTCCGCATCAGCACTCGCTTGATCGCGTCGGGATTGCCAATCAGATCAGGTCGTGCCGACAGGAGCAGCGCAGCCGCTCCTGCGACGTGCGGTCCCGCCATCGATGTGCCACTTGATGAGCCATAACTGCTGTCGGACGTTCGCGTACTTGACCGAACCGATACGCCCGGAGCCGAGACGTCCGGCTTCATGCGGCCGCTACCGTCCACTGTGACGGGACCGCGACTTGAGAAAGACGCGATGGCGTCGGTGGTGCTGGCGCCGTCAGTGGCGCCAACGGACAACACGACATCGTAGATCGCTGCCGGGTCCAGCACGGACGAGCACGCCGAGCCGTCATTGCCGGCGCTTACCACTACAAGAATGCCGGCCGCATTGACGCTTTCGACCACCGTCTTCAACACGTTGACGTCGGTGCAGCCCTCCGATGGCGGACATCCCCATGAATTGTTGATCACGTGTGGCGCTTTTGCCGGATCGGGGTTGTTGCCAGCAAGATCGGTGGGCGCAATGAACCACTGGAAACACTCGGCATAGGTGGCTGGCGTGCCGTTACCCTGATCCATATTGCGGCAGCCAATCCACTTGGCGCCAGGCGCGACGCCCACCTGATTGCTGCCGCCGTCATCACCGACCATCGTGCCCATCGTGTGGGTGCCGTGCCCCTGGTCATCGCACGGAGTGACCGAATTGGCGCCGCAGGAGCCGCCACCGGAGTGAATGGCGTCGTGCCAGTGGTAATTGTGATTGGCAGTGCTGCCGTTCCAGCCGCGATACTTGCCCTTGAGGGCTGTGTGGGTCCAGCGATAGCCGGTGTCCTGACCGCCGATGACGATGCCCTGCCCGGTGAATCCGGCCGTCCACATTTCGTTGGCCCGAATCTTGGTGACGCCCGTTTCAGCTGCCGATATTGCAGTCGGGGCCGCGGCGGGGCGCTCCAGTACTAGCTGTTCCCGCGCCGGTTGCGACAGCTTGACGCTTGGATTGGCGGCAAGGCGCTTGACGTCCGGCCGGTTGGCCAGCGCCTCAGCGGTGGCGGCATCGGCATGCACCAGAATCATGTTGGCGACCCAGAACGGCTGGTGTTGGACGCCACGTGTTGCCAGCCAGCCCCGAAGATCGGCCTGTGTTGCGTCGGCGTGCTTGCGCAGCGTCTCGTACACATAGCGGCCACGCTCCGTCTTGTCAGCAATTGCCGCAGCCTGCGAAAGATCCGCCTGCGATGGCATCTGCACCAGCACCGGTACAGTCGTCGCGGCGGCGAGTTGCTTGATGACCCACGCGTCGGCCTTGCTGGACAGAGGCGCCGACGCGGTGAACGGGACCGCTGCGTGTGTTGCGGCGGCACTAACCAGCGCTGCGGCTACAAGGATACGAAGGAGCATGGGATAGCTCACGCAAAAAGTGTTGAATGGCAGGCGATGGAAGCGTTGCGAATTGTTGCGCGCTCTGTCAGTCGCGCACATCACCGGCCGGGTTGTCGCCAAAGTCGGGGCGCGCCAGGTAGCGCAGTACGCGCTCGGCAGCGGCGTCGATACTCAGCAATTGTCCGCTACTGTGGTACTCCACAAACCGTGCATGATCCGGGAACGTGTCGGCGCCGGCGCTGCGCAGATGGGTCTGCATGTCGGTATCGATGATGCCCGGCGCCAGCGAACAGACTCGGGCGCCGTTCGCTTGTGAGCCTTCTTCCAGCGCGAGGCAACGTGTGTAGTGATCCATGCCAGCCTTCGCCGCACTGTAAAGCGATTGTGACGCCATCGCGCGGCGGCCATTGCCGGACGAAATGTTGAGCACCCTTCTGGCGGCGGACCAGCCAGCGGTGGCGCGAAGAAACGCCGCAGTGAGCTGCATCGGCGCCTCCAGCCCGACGCGCAGCACGCTGGCGATGTCAGCGCTACTGGCGTCGGCGAGCGGCGCGATGCGCGGCAGCACGGCGGCGTTGTTGATCAGCGTGATCGATGCATAGGTGTCGGCGTCAAGACTGACCAGCCAGTCGTGCAGGCGCGTCGCAACGGCAGCGCCGCCATCACCGAGATCGGCAGTCCATTGCTCCAGCGTGCACTGGGGCGTGCTGCCAGCGAGCAAGCCGAGCTCGTCGTTACGGTGCCTTGCGATGCAAAGCAGTGAATGACCGGCCATCAACAGTTGCCGCGCCATGCCGAGACCAAGGCCGCGGGAGGCGCCAGTGAGAATGTATAGGTGCTGCTTCATGCCGGCATCTTAGCGTCCGCTTGTGCAGCTGACAAAAGAAGAGTGCGCACTCGAATCGGCAACGACACAATCGGCGTCGATTCGGCGGTGCCGCCACTGCGCCAGTTGCGCGGCGCGGGCTGTGCCGGTGCCATCACCACATTTCGGGAGGAACCATGAAATATCAGTGTGCACATCGCTGGGCATTCAGCGCGTGGGGCGGGCAGCTGGCCGAACAGGAGGACGCACTGGCGCCGGCGGTTGGTCACGAGGTGACGGTGAGGGTGACGCACTGCGGAATGTGTCATTCCGATTTGCACTTGCAGGCGGGAGGCTTCGACATGGGCGGCGGCAAACTGTCGTCGTTCGAGCGCGCCGGCATCAAGCTGCCGGTCACAATGGGGCATGAAATCGTCGGTGAAGTGGTGGAGATCGGCCCCGAAGTCACCGGCATTGCTGTCGGCACCCACGTTGTGGTCTACCCCTGGCTTGGCTGCGGCGAGTGCGCCACCTGCCAGAGCGGCGACGAACACTTGTGTGTGAAGGCCGCGCGCAATCTGGGTTTTCACGCGCCGGGCGGCTATGCCGACACGGCGCGGGTGCCGCACGAAAAGTATCTGGTGCCGATCGGCAGCCTTGATCCGGCACGTGCGGCAACCTTTGCCTGCGCCGGTATCACGGCGTTGTCCGCCATCCGCAAGTTACCGCCAGCGGCCGCAGACGGCTGGATCGCAGTGATTGGCTGTGGCGGTGTCGGCATGACCGGCGTCGCCTTGCTGAGCGCGACATCGACGGCAAAGATCGTGGCGATTGACCCCGATCCTGCCAAGCGCGAATCGGCGCTTGCCCACGGTGCCGCGCTGGCATTCGACCCCGGTGCGGCGGATGCGCTGAAAACCATCAACAAAGCCTGCGGCTTCAATGTGTCGGGCGTGATCGATTTTGTTGGCTCGGAAGCGAGCTCGACGCTCGCCGTCAATCTGGTCCGGCGCGCTGGAACGGTGGTGATCGTCGGCCTGTTCGGCGGCGAGTTCAAGATGCCGCTACCGATGTTTGCCTTGAAGTCGATTTCGATCATCGGCTCCTACGTTGGCGGTCTCAACGAGCTGCGCGAGCTGGTGGCGCTGGCGCAGCAGAAGACGCTGCCGGAGATCCCCCTCGACCGGCGGCCGCTGTCGACCGTCAACGAGGCGCTGGATGACCTCACTCATGGCCGCGTGGTGGGCCGGGTAGTATTGCAGCCGTAATTTTCTCGGGCTGACCGTGGTGCGGTCGGGGCAAGGTGTTGCAAGCAAACGCAAAGTCGCGACGACGTTTTCTTGGCGCGCTGCTGGCGGCGCCGCTGCTGCCCAGCTGTGGGCGCAAACGCGTTAGCGGGCGTCGCGTTGCGGCCGGCGCCACTGTGCTCGCACTGGGTGACTCACTCACCTTCGGCACTGGCGCCTCGCCCGAGACCAGTTATCCCACTGTGCTGGCGCGGCTGACTGGCTGGAACGTGATTAACGCTGGCGTCCCCGGCGACACTTCTGCACAGGCGCTCGCACGCCTGCCTGCGCTGCTGCAGGAACACGCGCCGCAACTGGTGCTGGTGGGAATCGGCGGCAACGACTTTCTGCGTCGCATCAGCGATGCCACGACGCGCGCGAACATCCAGCGTACCTGCGAACAGGCGCTGGTCAGCGGCGCGCAGGTGATGCTGATTGCGGTGCCGGCATTGAGCGCGGCGGCGGTGATTGCTGGATCACTGTCCGATCATCCGCTCTACGAAGAGATCGCTGATTCACTGCGCCTGCCGCTGCATGCGAAGGGCTGGTCCACGGTGCTGGCCAATGCGGCACTGCGCTCTGACCAGATTCATGCCAATGCGCAGGGCTATGAGGCATTCGCCCGCAGCCTTGCCGACGCGGCGCGGGCGGCGCAGTTGTTGTGACTTTCAGGCGGCGCGTTTGCTGCCGCTGCCGGAGCTGATCGCAGCCTGCATCAGCAGCGCCAACTCGGTGCCGGTAACGATGCGGAGGCTGTTCTTCGCGGCAAATTGCCGGGCGGCGTCGCTGGGTGCGTTCAGCGCAATGTAGATGCCCTGCCCGACATCGTCGCCCGCCGGCGAGGCGAGCGCGGCAGACAGTTCGCGCAAGGGTTCAACGCCATGATTGGCGGCCTTCCAGCGTTGATGGCTGACGAGGGCGCTGCGCGAACCCTTGCTGATGATCCAGTCCGCTCCGCTGTCTTTGAAGCGTGTCACCGCATAGCCGTCAGCGACGTAGGCGCGTTCGAGCGCGGTCACGAAATCGCGACCCGGCAGCGCGGCCAGCGTCTGCAGTGTGGCGTCGATTTTGGCTGGGCTGGGCGCTTGCCATTGCCGCCACGCGGCCATCACGCCGATCACCGCGAACGGCAGGCCCGACACCGCGCCGACGGCGGCGAAGCGCGCCGGGAACAGGCTGTAGCAGGCAAAGCCAACGGCTGCGGCGACGGCAAAACTGATCCACCACGGTGAGCGCAGCAGCACCGCGAACAGCGAGCGGTCAGACATCTTGAAGGACGGAAGCGAAAACTGCACGGCGGGGCATCCAGCGGATCGGGAGCGTGTTTGTAGCACGCGGCGCCGGATGTCAGGACCGGAGCAGGCTACGATCATCTTTTCTCAAAAATGCCCATCGGATATGGGCTAATAGCGAATTTTCAGCGAAAGTCGACTTTTGCAATTTTCCGCTATGAGCCCTTATGAAATGGTAGTTTCATTAAAAAGCCAATATGACGATGCCCTGCCTTCCGGCTTGAAACGGCGCCGTCGCTACCTATAATTAGCACTCATCAGGGGCGAGTGCTAACAATCGGATTTCTCCGCAGTTAGCGCTCGCTACGGTTGCATCCCCTACGCAGGTTGCCAATCGTCCGCCAAGGCCCGATGCGGCTGGCGGATGCCTCCGATTTCAAAACCCGAGAATTGTTCAAGGAGAACTCTTCATGTCACTGAAACTTCGCCCCCTGCACGATCGCGTGATCGTCAAGCGCCTGGAAGAAGAGCGCAAAACCGCGTCCGGCATCGTGATCCCGGACACCGCCACCGAGAAGCCCGACCAGGGTGAAGTGCTCGCCGTCGGCCCCGGCAAGCGTGACGACAGCGGCAAGCAAAACGCGCCGGACGTCAAAGTGGGCGACAAGGTCCTGTTCGGCAAGTACGCCGGCCAGACGGTGAAGGTGGACGGTGATGAACTCTTGGTCATGCGCGAAGAGGACATCATGGCTGTCGTCACGAAGTAATTTCGGGCGTAAGCAACCGATTGCTTCGGCAATTCCAGATTCAAAAACTAATCAACGAACCCAATTTCGGGCGCCGCGAGCCGGGATGAGCACAAGGCGCTGTTGACCGACGTGTACTGATGTACACGAGGTCGACGGCAACGCAGTGATCGCCCGGCGCAGCAAGCCCAGGAGAAAAACATGGCAGCTAAAGAAGTTGTATTTGGCGGTGACGCACGTGCCCGCATGGTTGAGGGTGTGAACATCCTTGCCAACGCAGTCAAAGTCACGCTCGGCCCGAAAGGCCGCAACGTGGTGCTTGAGCGCTCGTTCGGCGCCCCGACGGTGACCAAGGACGGTGTCTCGGTCGCCAAGGAAGTCGAGCTCAAGGACAAGCTCATGAACATGGGCGCGCAGATGGTGAAAGAGGTTGCTTCCAAGACCTCCGACAACGCCGGTGACGGCACCACCACCGCGACCGTGCTGGCCCAGGCCATCGTGCGCGAAGGCATGAAGTTCGTTGCCGCCGGCATGAACCCGATGGACCTCAAGCGCGGCATCGACAAGGCGGTCACCGCCCTCGTCGCCGAGCTGAAGAAGGCTTCGAAGCCGACCACCACCAGCAAGGAAATCGCCCAAGTCGGCTCGATCTCGGCCAACAGCGACGACTCGATCGGCAAGATCATCGCTGACGCGATGGAAAAGGTCGGCAAGGAAGGCGTGATCACGGTTGAAGACGGCAAGTCGCTCGAGAACGAGCTCGACGTCGTCGAAGGCATGCAGTTCGATCGCGGCTACATCAGCCCGTACTTCATCAACAACCCGGACAAGCAACTGGCGTTGATGGACAACCCCTACATCCTGCTGCATGACAAGAAGATCTCGAACATTCGCGATCTGCTGCCGACGCTGGAGCAAGTGGCCAAGGCCGGCCGTCCGCTCTTGATCATCGCTGAAGAAGTTGATGGCGAAGCGCTGGCAACCCTGGTGGTCAACAACATCCGCGGCATCCTGAAGACCGTTGCCGTCAAGGCCCCGGGCTTTGGCGACCGTCGCAAGGCCATGCTGGAAGACATCGCCATCCTGACTGGCGGCACCGTCATCAGCGACGAAGTCGGCCTCAAGCTCGAAAGCGTCACGCTGGCTGATCTCGGCCAGGCCAAGAAGATCGAAGTGGGCAAAGAGAACACCACGATCATCGACGGCGCCGGCAAGGAAGACACGATCAAGGGTCGTGTTGCCCAGATCCGCAAGCAGATCGACGAAGCGACCAGCGACTACGACAAGGAAAAGCTGCAAGAGCGCGTGGCCAAGCTGGCCGGCGGTGTTGCGCTGATCAAGGTTGGCGCTGCGACCGAAGTCGAAATGAAAGAGAAGAAGGCCCGCGTTGAAGATGCGCTGCACGCAACTCGTGCCGCCGTTGAAGAAGGCGTGGTCGCCGGTGGTGGCGTTGCGCTGCTGCGCGCCCGTCAGGCCGCTGGCACGATCAAGGGTGACAACCACGATCAGGAAGCCGGTATCAAGCTGGTGCTGAAAGCGATCGAAGCGCCGCTGCGCGAGATCGTTGCCAACGCCGGTGGTGAGCCGAGCGTGGTGGTCAACGCCATCCTCGCTGGCAAGGGCAACTACGGCTTCAACGCCGCCAACGACACCTACGGCGACATGATCGAAATGGGCATTCTCGACCCGACCAAGGTCACCCGCACCGCGCTGCAAAACGCCGCATCGGTCGCAGGCCTGATGCTCACCACCGAAGCCATGATCGCTGAAGCGCCGAAAGACGACGCACCGGCGATGCCTGGTGGCGGCGGGATGGGTGGAATGGGCGGCATGGGCGACATGGGCATGTAAAAACCGTCCATACGGGCGCGCTGCGGCGTTGCTTTCCGGCTCGCGTACGTCAAGTACGCGTCGCCGAAAAGCGCGTTGCATCGCATCCCGTCTGAACGGTTTTGGCCCCGAGCCGACTAAACCAGCAAAAGGCACCTTCGGGTGCCTTTTGTTTTGTCTGTCGTCAGCTAATCGCAGACTATGCGCAGCTAAACTGGTGCGGTACTTGCCTCTTTCTGTTCATGCTGCCTCGTTCATCGCTCTTTCGTTCTCTGCTGCTGTCACTTGCGGTGACATTTGGCCTGCTGTCTGCCGCCCTGGCCGGTCCGGTTCGTGACGGCAATTACGCCGGGCAGCTGCAGTGCAGCGCGGTAATCGGCAACCCGTCGAACGCTGGCTGGTCGTCGCCCGTTGAATTGCAGGTGGCGGGCGATACCGTGCTGTGGCAGCGTGGCAATGGGCAGTTCAGCGAGTCAGCGCAGGTGCGTTGGTCACGCGGTGGCTTCGAGATTGACGCGCTGGGCGCGTGGTCGCCCGCCTCGCGCAAGCAGGGGCGCTGGCGTACCGTGGGCTCGCTGCGACTGGAGGGCAACGCAGTCGCCGGTGCCATGCGGCAGATTTCCACGGCCGGGGATCAGGTATTCCGGCAGTGCAGCGTGAACATCCCAGTCACGCTCGCCGCTGCCACCCGCGCCGCTCCGCCAGCACCGTTGCCGCAACCGCCGCATGATCCGGTACGCGCGCAGGCGACCGAGGACTGTGCGTGGAAGGGTGGAGCTGCGTGCGCAAACATGCTCAATGTCGAAGCGCGGGCACAGGCGAGTGACGCCAACGGCAACGCCGCAGCCGCGCGGGCGGGTGGGGATCAGCGGCGTCCTCCCGTCGGCAACGCAGGCGCTTCGGGCGCGGTTGTGGTCCCGCAACCGGGTCCGGCAGTTGTGCCGCAAGCGCCGCCGACCATGGAGCCGCCAATCACACCGCCTTCGTCAGGAGTTACCGCCAGTAGCGCGCCGTTTGCGCAGCCGGGAGCGACGCCGCAGCAGTTACCGGTCTCGACGAGCGTCGCCGATGCAACCCGCACGCCGGTGCCCGGCGCGGCGAATCCCTCGTTCCCAGTGGCAACGACGGCGGCAGACATAGGCAGCGCCCGTCGCTACATCGCGGCGGGCACCTTTGGCAGTTACTGGATCATTTGGGTGATCGTCGGCGCGGTACTGACGTTCTATCTACCGCTGTCGTTCCTGCTGGCCAATCCGGCGGGCGCGATCAGCCAGTTGAGCTTCATGAACCTGCTCGACATCTTCAACCGTACCGGCAAGATCCGGCCCTACGCGGCCGAGGCACAGTCATGGGCAATGATGGGTCTGTTCGGCGTCGCGATGCTGGTGACCGGCCCGCTCATCATCTGGTTCAACGCGGGGGTGCCGTGGGTGCACGGCAAGGATGGCGCGAACACGACGATCTGCTGCGTTGAACGGCCTGAGTACACCGACGACAAACGGTTCGCCATTGATCTCTATCGTGACGACCCGTTCCTGCCCTGGTACATGATCAAGACGATCCTCACCAGCAAGGCCAACGGCCCGTGGAAGCTGCGGGTACTCGATATCGAACGTGCGCAGTTTGTCGATCTGCGCGGCTTCGGCAAGACCGAAGATCAGGGCTCGACACTGGTGCTGGACCACAATGAAAAGTACCTGAAGACGCAAACCAGCGCTGATCGTTTGCGCATCATGGTCGAACGCGAACCGGTCGTGGTGGTGGACATCCCGGCCTCCGGCGTCGGCCTTCGCCGCTGGCCGACCAATGAGGGGCAGCAGGTCTCGCCCTACACCGCGATCAAGAAGGGCGGCAACGTCACCTATGAGGCGCAGGACGCCGTCCGTCGTGGTGTTGCCGCGTTCCCGGTTGCCGATGTCACCGACGCTGGCGCCCGCACACCGCTGTTGCTGGCACGCGAGAAGCCGGACAACGATGGTCTGCTCGGCGCGCTGAAAGGGCTGTGGAGTCTGGTCGCCGACTGGGAACGCTTCGCCTGGGTCGATGCCAACTCCGGGCAAGTCCGGAAGACCGTGACGCTGTTCGGCAATGCCCGCCATGCTGGCAGCACGCCGGATGGCGGCACGCATGTCTTCGTCGCGACTGGCGGCTATCTGAAAGTCGTCCGTACGCCGGAGCTGCGCAGCGGCGACTGATTTACGCCCTGACCGGCCAGATCCGCGGGCAATGTTTCGCGAAAGGCGGAACCGGGCGAGCGGGCCTTAGCAGTGCAACGTACACTGAACCCATGCGCAAGCTGAAGTCACCTTCCCGCCGCCACGTCGAGGCCGAGCTTGCCGCGCTCCGGGCGCAGCCGCAGGTGCTCAATGTGGCTGCCCTCGAGCGTGGTGAGGCGCTGTTGACCGGTTATCACGGCGACTTGTCGACCGACGAGACGCTGTATGTGCTGCGTCTGTGCGCTTCCGGTTGCCAGGCAGCAGGACGCTGGCTCGAAGGTCTCCAGTTTGCCAGACGTGGGCTCGATCTGGCGATTCGCGAACATAAAGTCCGCGACAAGATTCCGCTGCTGGCCATCAGCGGCAATATCCACCTGTTCCTGCAGAATTTCCATCTTGCCATCCGCGCCATGCGCGAAGCAATCACCATCGCCGAGCAGGAGCACCTGCCCGACGAGCAGGCCAAATTGCTGCAGAGCCTGGGACCGATGTACGCTCAGCTGGAGCAGCATGACACTGCGCTGTCGCTTTTCGAACGGGCCTGTGCGATCGCCACCACCAAGCCGCTCGCTGCGGTTCGTACGGCGGCGCTCAACAACATGGCACGCGAGTATTGCGCGCTGGGGCGTCTGGACGAAGCTGCCGGCAAAATCAACGAGGCGATGACCATCGCGCAATCGCCCGTGTTGCGTGAATGGCTGCCCAACCTGCTGCATACGCGTGCCGAAGTTGCTGCCCGCCAGGGCCGATTGGCGGATGCGGTGGTTGACGCCGACGCGGCGGCCGTGCAGTTGCGCAGCCGCCGCAACGTTCATTCCTTGCTGCGGGTATTGATCGATAACGCGCGCTGGCTGGTCGCGCTTGGCCGTCATGATGACGCTCGTGCCCGGCTGGATGAAGCTGCCATGCTGCCCGCCGATCCATCGCTGCACGCGATGCGTGAAGACGCCGCGCTGGCCCGCGTCCAGCTCGAACGCGATGCTGGGGATGTTGATCGCACGATGGATGCGGTTACCGACTTTCTCGCTGCCCGGGCCGACGCACATCGGGTGCATCTGGCAAGCCAGCGTATTGCCGTACAGTTTGTCGAAGAAGTGGAACGCACCGAGGCGCGCGGGCGCCGCGAGTCGGCAGCGGTCAACGAACTGACTTTGCGTCTGATCGAAACTCAGGCCGAGGCGCAGAAAATGGCGCGTCAGGTGGCGCGCGACCCGCTGACAGGAGCGCTCAATCGCGTCGCCTTCGAGGCGGCGATGAGCAAGCTGGCCGGCGGTCCGCAGCAACCGGTGGCGTTGATCATGATCGATGTTGACGACTTCCGCTCCATCAACGCCGAGCGCGGTCACCTCGCGGGCGATGCCGTACTGGAAGGTGTTGTCGAACGACTGCGGCAGGCGCTGCGGGTCAACGACCTGATGGGACGCGCCGGCGACGACGAGTTTCTGGTGCTGTGTCCCGGCGTAGGCCCGCGCATCGCAGCGGCGATTGCGGCGCGGGTGCTGACAAAGGTCGCGGAGAATCCGGTGGTGCATGACGGCAAGGCGATCGCAGTGACCGTCAGCGTCGGTGTGGCCTGCGCGCATAGCAAGGCACTGGCGACGCTGCCCTATTTGTTGAAGCGGGTTGATGCGGCGATAAGACGGGCCAAGCAGGCTGGCAAGAACCGCGCTGTGACCGTTCGCGTCAACGACTGACCCTCCCGGCGCCAGCCACGACGGTGGTTGATTTCGCTACGTGTAGCATGCGCCTTCGCATCCACTGTATCTGCGATTGCCGCGACTGCGTCAATGGCTGCTGACTCGCGCTGACCATCATGCCTGCCCCAAACCTGCGACCACTGGTGGTGGATCTCGACGGCACACTCTGCCGCACCGACACCCTGTGGGAGACATTTTTCGCTGCGTGGCGGCGGTGCTGGTGGCTGCCGCTGGCGGCGCCGCTCTGGCTGCTGCGTGGTCGCAGTGCGTTCAAGCGCCGGCTCGCATCCGTCGCGTTGCCGGATATTGCGAGCCTGCCCTGGAATTCGGCGGTCACTGACGCCCTCCGCGACGCGCGTGCCGCAGGGCGCACCACAGTGTTGGCCACGGCTGCTGATGACCGCGTGGCGCAAGCTTGTGCAGCGGAGCTCGACCTGTTTGACCGGGTGATTGCGTCCGACGGCATACGCAATCTGAAGGCGCACACCAAAGCGGAACAACTGGTGGCACTGTTTGGCGAACAGGGCTTTGACTACATCGGTGATTCCCGCGCTGACCTCGCCGTGTGGCCACGCGCAGCGCAGCGCTTCACGGTGTCATCGCTGCTGCCGGCGGGCGGGCAGCGGTTGCCGGGTACACCTGCCGCAGGCGGTGTCGGTCGCTGGCTGAAATTGCTGCGCGTGCGGCATTGGGTCAAGAATGTGCTGGTCTTCGTGGCACCGCTTGCCGCTCATCAGTGGGCGGTGGCGGCGTCCTGGCACGCTACTTTGCTGACATTCGCCGCCTTCTGTGCTGTGTGTTCATCCATCTACGTGGTGAACGACCTGTTCGATCTCGCATCCGACCGGGCGCACCCTAGCAAGCGGCGACGGCCATTGGCGGCAGGGGATCTGCAACTGGCGCCCGCAGCGTTAGTGTCCGGGGCGCTGCTCGCTGGTGGTCTTGTGCTGGCCTGGCTCGCCGGATGGGCCGCCGTCGCGGTGATCGGTGCCTATGTGCTGGTGAACGCGGGCTATACCAGCTGGCTCAAGCGGTTGCCGGTGTACGACGTATTCTGTCTGGCTGGCCTCTACACGTTGCGCATTGTTGCTGGTGCGGTGGCAGTTGGCGTGCCGCTTTCGGCATGGCTTGCCGCGTTTTCCGTATTCGCGTTTCTGAGTCTGGCACTGTTGAAGCGGGCAGCCGACATTGATCGTCTGGCACCTGACCAGGCGCTGCCCGGCCGTGGCTACACTGGGCGAGACGCAGCCTTCGTCAACGGTTTTGGTGTCGGGTCAGCCATTGCCGCCTGTCTCGTGCTCGCGCTTTACGTGGCGAGTGACCAGGTCAGCACGCTATACGGCGATCCGCTGTGGCTATGGGGTATGGTGGCGGTAGTGCTGCTGTGGCTGGCCCGGATGTGGCGTCTGGCGATGGCGGGCCTGATGGACGATGACCCGGTATTGTTCGCCACCCGTGACGCGGTCTCATGGGGGTGCGCACTGGCAACCGGGGTCTGTGTTGTGCTGGCGGTTTAGCCAGCTGCGGTGATTTGCAGGCCGACGCGACAACTGCCGTTGTGAGGTCACAACGGCTGCGCGGCTGGTGAGCTTCTAGTGCACGGTGCGCGCAGCGAAAAAGCCGTTGCGATCAATGCTGCGCACCCAAAGCGTCAATTCCCGGTCACCACGCATGACTTTCAGCGGGACGCGGACGCCTGCTTCGCCGCGCGCCCACACTGCGCGATAGAACTCAGCCAGCGTTTTGACGGTGGTAGGCCCGACGGCGGCAATGATGTCACCGCGCTCCAGCCCGGCCCTGTCGCCGGGGCCATCCGGAGAGAGGCGACCGACGTTGACACCGTCTTCATCCTCGAACGTTGTGATGCCCAGCCACGGCCGCTGCGCACCCTTGCGCTGGCCGGTTTCAATCAGCTCATCGAGGATCGGTTTCAGGATATCGACCGGTACGAACATGTTGCCGGGTACGCCTTTGCCCTTGCCGTCGGCATCACGAACAAACAGCGAGCCGACGCCTACCAGCTTGCCCGAAGGCTCGATCAGCGCCGCGCCGCCCCAGTCGGCAATCGGCGGAAAAGTGAAGATCGCACTGTCGAGCAGATATTCCCAGCCGCCGGTGAATTCGCGGCGGGAGGTGACAAAGGCCGGAGCAATGTTGCCGCGCGCACCAGCAGCGAGCACGGCATCCTTCTCCTTGAGTGCCCTGGCGTCGCCCAGCACGAACGGTTCGCCCTGTGCTGGTGCCAGCAGGCGCACGAGGCCCAACCCGGTCTCCTGGTCGAAACCCGTCACTTTGCCGGGAAGCCTGCGGCCCTTGTGGTCGGTGATTTCCACTTCATCGGCCTCCATGATGAGGTAGCCGATGGTGAGCACGAGACGCGGCGACAGCAGCACACCGTTGCCTTCACGCTCGGCACCCAGCGTGGCATTGCTCCGGGCCGACGGCGCCGCCAGCGTCCGCAGCTTCACTACGCCCGAGATCGCTTTCTCAATGGCCTCCCCGCTAATCTTGTCGGAGAATTTTTCGCCTGTCGCTGTCTCCTGCGCGAGCGAGTTGGGCGCCGCAGCAATCATCGCCAGCGCGGCAAAACCTGCGAACAAAGTGGTCAATCGGCGCATCGTCTCGCTCCTTGCTGCGCGGGTGAACGAAAAACCTTGGCCGTAGCAGTGGTGTTGCGATTGGGGTAGAAGCACTGCAGCTCGGCTTGCCTGCCTAAAATACTCGCATGAATCAGGCCAATACCGCAACCGAAGTTTCTCTGTCGGTCGCCGAAAGCTCACAAACGCCCGTAGCGACAGCGCGGCAACCGCGCAAGCTGCCGTTCTCGCTCACGCGCGAGGGCAAACGCCTGCGCAACATTGTGGGTGCCGCAGTCACCGATTTCGGCATGATCAGCGAAGGCGACCGCATCATGGTTTGCCTCTCGGGCGGCAAGGACAGCTACACACTGCTCGACCTGTTGCTCGCGCTGCAAGTGGTGGCACCCGTGAACTTTGAACTGATCGCCGTCAACCTCGATCAGAAGCAGCCGGACTTCCCCGAGCACATCCTGCCGACGTATCTGCAGCAGCTTGGCGTCAACTTCAAGATTGTCGAGTCGGATACGTACTCCATCGTCAAGCGCGTGCTCGAAGAAGGCAAGACGATGTGTTCACTGTGTTCGCGTTTGCGCCGCGGCATTCTCTATCGCACCGCGAAGGAGTTGGGCTGCACCAAGATCGCGCTCGGACACCACCGCGAAGACATCCTCGAAACCTTCTTCCTGAACATGTTCTACGGCGGCAAGCTCAAGGCAATGCCGCCCAAGCTGGTCTCCGACAACGGCGAACACATTGTCATCCGCCCGCTCGCCTATGTGCGCGAGAAGGACATTGTGAAATACGCGAAGGAGCGCGAGTTCCCGATCATCCCCTGCAACCTTTGCGGCTCACAACCCAATCTGCAGCGCGCCGTGGTCGGCCGCATGATCGAGGACTGGGACAAGAAATTCCCCGGCCGCGTCGAAACCATGTTCCGCAGTTTGCAGAATGTGGTGCCGTCGCATCTGGCGGATTCGAAGCTGTTTGATTTTCAGGGGCTATCTTCCGTTCGTGGTGAGCCTGTCGAACCACACGCACTGGCGCAGTTCGACGGTGGCGACACTGCCTTTGACGTCGATCCCGAAATTGAATCAGCCATGCAGCGCGACGCGGTGCAGGCGCAGACCGACAAGCCCGTGTTCGCTGCGGTCTCGGCGCAATGAGCGCATCAACCGCGAATCTGACAGACGTCCGCATCGTCAAGGGCGCCTGCCCGCACGACTGCCCGGACACTTGCGCTCTGGAATATCACGTTTCCGATGGCAAGCTGGTCGACGTCAAGGGTTCGTCGACGCACAGCGTCACGGCCGGCGTGCTGTGCACCAAGGTCGCGAAGTACCCGCTGCGTACCTATCACCCGACCCGAGTCAAAACACCGCTCAAGCGCATTGGCGCCAAGGGTGAAGGCAAGTTCGCACCGATCTCGTGGGACGAGGCACTCGCGACCATAGCGGACAAGTTCAGGTCAATCATCACGGACCACGGGGCCGAGGCGATCCTGCCGTACAGCTACGCCGGCAACATGGGCATGCTGCAGTACGGTTCGATGGATCGCCGCTTCTTCCACGTCCTCGGCGCTTCGCAGCTCGACCGCACCATCTGTGCGAGCGCCGGCGCGGCCGGCCTCACGGTGACGCTGGGCTCGCGCCTGGGGACCGACATTGAGGCCTTTGCACACAGCGAGCTGATCATCCTGTGGGGCACCAACCCGATCACGTCGAACCTGCATCTGTGGAGCCGCTGTCAGGAGGCCAAGCGGCGCGGCGCCCGACTGATTGCGATTGATCCCTATCGCTCACTGTCGGCCGAGAAGTGCCATCAGTGGTTGCCAATCAAGCCCGGCACCGACGCTGCGCTGGCGCTGGCGATGATGCACGTATTGATTCGCGACGACCGTATCGATCACGAATACATCGCTCGCCACACCCTCGGCTTTGCGCCGCTGAAAGAGCGCGTCGCCAACTGGACGCCGGACCGGGCCAGCGCTGTTTGCGGTATTCCGGCGGCAGACATCGAAGCGCTCGCTGCAGCTTATGGGGCCACGAAGAAGGCCGCCATCCGGCTCAACTACGGCATGCAGCGTCATGGTGGCGGCGGCATGGCGACGCGCACGATCGCCTGCCTGCCGGCGTTGACAGGCGCGTGGCGCGAGGCAAGCGGCGGCCTGCAGCTCTCCACATCGGGCGCTTACCCGATGAATCTGGGCTATCTTGAGCGACCTGATCTGATGCCAAAGCACGGCGGTAAGCCGCCGCGCATGGTGAACATGAATGCGCTCGGCGATGCGCTGACCGTTACCAACGATCCCCCGGTCAAATCGCTGTTTGTCTACAACTCCAATCCCGGGGCGGTTGCGCCCGATGGCAACGTGGTGCTGCGCGGCCTCGCCCGCGAGGATTTGTTCACTGTCGTGCACGACGTGTTCATCACCGATACCGCCCGCTTCGCCGACATTGTGCTGCCGGCGACGACCTCGCCCGAGCACGACGACATCAACCGCAGCTACGGTCACTACGATCTCGTCATCAACCGGCGTGCGATTGCTCCGGTCGGCGAAAGTCTGCCCAACACCGAACTGTTCCGTCGTCTCGCGCGGACAATGGGTCTCACCGATCCCTGCTTTGGCGAGGACGACGAGTCTCTGATCCGCCATGCCTTCGACTGGAATCATCCTTCGCTCGCCGGCCAGTCCTTCGACGCACTGGAACGCGACGGTTTCCTGCGTCTGAACTACCCGAAAAAGGACGGTTTCATCACCCCGTTTGCCGATGGCGGCTTTGGTACGCTGTCTGGCAAGTGCGAGTTCTATTCGGAAACGTTGGCCAGTCGCGGCCTTGACCCGCTGCCAAACTACGTGCCACCGCACGAAGGTGACGCGAGCGACGTGGCGAAGGAGTTCCCACTGGCACTGAACACGCCGCCGCTGCGCAACGCCATGAACAGCACCTTCGGCAACATTGACGAATTGATGGCCGGCTATGGCGCGCCGACGTTGCAACTGCACCCTGCCGACGCGCAAGCCCGCGATCTCACCGACAGCCAGCGTGTACGCGTGTGGAACCGCCGCGGCAGCATGCAGCTCACCATGCGGCTGAGCGAAAACACTCGGCCGGGCGTCGCCACCATTCTCTGGGGGCACTGGCGCAATCATCCCGGCGCCGATGGTTTCGTCAACGATCTCACCAGCCAGGCGCTGGCCGACATGGGCGGCGGCGCCACGTTCTACGATTGCCGGGTTGAAGTGGCTGCGCTATAAGGCTGCTTTCCGCTCCCGACCTCTTCACGAGCTTGCGCCATGCCCTATGCCCTTGGTGTAGTTGATCTGCTTATCGTCGTTTTCTTCGCCACGCACGTGCTGCGCACCGGGCGTCCCTGGTACTGGATCATGATCATGACGATGGCGCCGTTTCTCGGCAGCCTGATTTACTTCATCAGCGAGTACCTGCCGGAGATGCGCTATTCACGCGGCGGCCGCAAGGTACTGCGAGCAGTGGAGGCCGCAGTTGATCCCAATCGGGCAATGCGCGAGGCGGAAACCGAATTCGAGCGCTCGCCGACGGCTGCTAACCGCGCTGCGCTGGCGGCTGCACTGTCCGCAGCCGGTCGCTACGACGAAGCCATCAAGCATTACGACGAGTGCGCCAGTGGCAGTTATGCAAAGGACGTGCATTTCGTGCGCAGCCTTGCTGCCACCAATCTGCTTGCAGAGCGCTGGTCCGCTGCGCGAGCCAGCTACGAGCGCCTCTTCGCCCTCGGCAAGGATGCGCGGCAGCCGGACGACGATCTTGGCTACGCCTTTGCGCTTGCGCGTCTGGGCGATGGCAGTGCCGATGCGGCCTTCCAGCACGCCGTCACCACCGCCAATGGCCCGGTGGCCCGTTGCCGCTATGCGCAGTATCTGGACGAATCGGGCCGTCGCCATGAAGCGCGCGAACTCTACGAGCAGGTGGTCAAGGAAGGCCGCCTCGCGCCGGCCCACACACGGGATTTGCACAAGGCCTGGTACAGGCTGGCCGCCGATGCCTTGAAGACGCCGTAAGGATCGTGGCCGGTCCCGCTACCAACGGCGTCAAAGCAGGATTTCTGTCATGGAAAAAATAGTCAAGACCGACGCCGAGTGGCGTGCACAGCTCACCCCGGAGCAGTACCGAATCACGCGCAAGCATGGTACCGAGCCCGCGTTTTGCGGCGGCTTCTGGGACCACGACAAGACCGGCGTCTATCACTGTGTTTGCTGTGACTTGCCGTTGTTCGCTAGCGACAGCAAATTCGATTCTGGCACGGGCTGGCCCAGCTACTTTCGTCCGACGGTCGCTGATCATGTCACGATGCACGAGGACAACAGCTTCGGCATGCGGCGAACAGAAGTGCTCTGCGCCCGCTGCGATGCCCATCTGGGCCACGTGTTCCCCGACGGGCCGAAGCCGACCGGGTTGCGCTACTGCATTAACTCCGAGGCATTGCAATTCGTCGAAACTGAAAGTCGCTGATGCCCGGCCGGCCTTCGCTTCAGTTTCAGGCGCAGCCCGCCTCGATCACGCTGAACTCGAAGCCGGTCTGGTAAACCCGCTGCACCGCCAGCCCGGCAGGTCGTAGCAAGGCGGCAAATTCGTCCAGCGAACGTTCGCGACCGCCAAGTCCGGCCAGCATGTTGAGATCTGTACGCGCCAGCGCCTCGTCATGGATCGTCGGCCGCAAACGTGCCGGTCGTACACGTTCCACCAGCAGCATGCGCGACTTCCTGCGCATGGCTTTGCGGCACAGATCCAGAATCGCTGCACAGCGCTCATCGTTCCAGTTGTGCAGGATGCTTTTCAACAGATAGCAATCGGCGTGTGCCGGAATTTCGTCGAAGAAGCTGCCGGCCACGAATCCACAACGCTGCTGGAGGCTTGCGCCCGCAATTAGCGCCTCCGCGCCCGCCTGCGCGTGCGACAAGTCGAACACGGCGCCGCGCAGGTGCGGATGGGCGGCAAGCAGCGCGACAGTCAGTTCGCCGTGACCGCCACCGACGTCGACCACGCTGGCAAAGTCACGCCAAAGGGTTAGCCCGACAATTTCGCCAGCGATCAGCGCCGTCATTGCCCGCATGGCGGCATGAAATGTGGCGGCTGTTTCCGGGCTATTCTGCAGGTGGCTGTAGCCGCTCTCACCGCTGAGCAATGTACGGGCGCTGGCGCCGGTACGAACGCTGTACAGTAGATGACCCCACATCGGCCACATTGGCCCACCCCACCAAATTGCCAAAGCACGCAAGTTGAGGGCAGTCGGTTCGTCGCTGTTCTCTTTGCAAAGCAGTTCACCAGCAGCAGCGAGAACAAAGCAATCATCGTCGCGTTCACGACATATTCCCAACGCACACAGCGCTCGCAGCAACCGGCGCAGACCGTCCGCCGAGCAGTCGAGCTTCTCTGCCAGATGCACTGATCGTTGCGGTTCGGCAAGCAATAAATCGAGCACTCCGATCTGTACCGCTGCGTGAATTGCCTGCGTGCGCCAACTGGAGACGATCTGCCGTGCAAGCCGCCGGGCGGACCGGTGTGCAGCAGCACGTCGGCCCGGCGGCCGTGAGTCGGTCGCCATCTACTGCTCCTGCGGAATGTCGTATTCGCGGATGAAGTTGCGCCAGGCGACGGTACTGGCTTCGACATCGTCTGCCAGTTGCTGCGGCGTCGAGCCAAGCGGCTGCGAGCCCTGCTGCTCGAGCGTGGCCCTCAGCGCGGCGGACGTCATGGCTTGCGCGATTTCCATCGACAGGCGATTGACCACCTCACGCGGCGTGTTGGGCGGTGCAAATACGGCATTCCACGTGGGAATATTGCCGGCGGGAACGCCGAGCTCAGCCAGTGTCGGCACCTCCGGCAATGAACCGAGGCGCTGCGGAAGCAGGGTGGCCAGTATGCGAATCTTCCCGGCCTTTGCCTGTTGCGCGCCGCTGACGATGGGACCAAAGTTGACCTGCACCTGGCCGTTGATCAAATCTGCCATCAGTTGCGCCCCGCCTTTGTAGGGAATCCGTACCGCCTTGACACCGGCGGCCTTGAACACGTGAGTACTGGCCATGTATTCGCCCAAAGTCCCGGTGGCGTAGGACAGTTTGTCCGGATTCGCCTTGCCATGGGCAACCAGGCTGGCAAAGTCCTTGACCGGCAAATCGTTGTTGACATACACGGCATAGCCAAAATTGAGGATGTTGGCCACCGGCGTCAACTCGTTCATGTGCTTGTACGGCGAGTTCTTCTGCAACATGGGTAGTGCCGCCATTGACGATTGCGCCCACAGCAGCGTGTATCCGTCGGCCGGCGCCGTCATCACCGCCTGCGCTGCGATCGCACCGCTGGCGCCGGCCTTGTTCTCGACAATGAACTGCTGGCCAAGCGATGTGCTGAGCGCCTGCGCGAGCATCCGCGCCACCGTGTCCGAGGCCCCACCGGCCGGGGCCGGCACCACGATGCGTACAGGACGCACCGGATAAGCCTGCGACTGCGCAGCGGCAGGCAGAAGGGCAATGGTGAGTGTCGCTGCGGCAATTGCGGACAGTGGTTTGACAAAGGACTTCATGGCAACCTCACGGAAGAGCGGAGATGATGCTGCCAATGTAGAGACAAGTGCTTGCGCAGGGAATATTCCGACGGCGAAAATCGCCGTTAACCAAAAGTTAATGTTTCGGCGTGGCGAGGAGATGTCATGGACAAGTTGCGGGCCATACAGTATTTCATCGCCGCTGCCGAGGAGGGCAGCCTGACCGGCGCCGCGCGGCGGCTGGAAGTTAGCGTGCCGGCCGTGCAGAAGCTGCTTGGTTCGCTGGAGCGCGAGCTTGGGGTGCTTCTTTTCGATCGCAGCGTACAGGGCGTCAAGCTCACGACCAGCGGGGATGCCTATCTCGACTGCTGCCGGCCGTTGCTCAGTGATCTCGATGCCGCCGAAACTGCGCTGGCGCGCTCGGCTGTACGCCCCAGCGGTACGTTGGTGGTTGCCGCGCACCCGCAACTAGCGCATCACCTGCTGCTGCCAGCGCTACCGGAGTTTCACCGTCGCTATCCGGACATTCAGGTGGACTTTCGTACCGTGCATCGCATCAGTGACGCGGACGCTGCCGCCGCAGACGTACTTCTGCTGCACGGTTGGCCCGAAGCGGGTCAGGATTTAATACACCGCAAACTCGGCATGGCCCGTACGCTGATCGTGGCCGCGCCCGAGTACTGGGCAAGCCACGGTGTTCCCCGGCATCCCGACGAACTGACGAAGCACATCTGCCTGCTGATGCGTAATCCACCCGGCATCGTGCTTGATTTGTGGGAATTTGAGCGGGACCGCGACAAGGTGTCGGTGCCGGTCAATGGCTGGCTAATCAGCAATGCCCGCGAGGTGGTGCTGGACGCCGTGATTGGCGGCGAAGGCATCGGCCGCTTCAGTGAGCTGACCATCCGCGCGCAAATGCATAGCGGCCGGCTGGTGCCGGTACTGCTGGACTGGGAGGTACAGGGCGGTCCGCCGCTCAACCTGCTCTACAAGGCAAGCGCGCGGCGGACACCGCGAGCCAGACTGTTCATCGACTTCACCATTGCACTGCTGCGGCAGCATGAAGCTGCGGGCGAAACCGTAGCCCATCATCCGTCGACCGACCGCCCAGCCTGGCACCGCCGTGGCTATGGTCGCGCGTCGTCAGCACTGCGGCGAGGTGCGTAGCACTGCGAGCGCGGCTGTGGACGCAGGTGATGAGCACAACAGCTTTTTGATGCAACCCGCATGCGCACTGGGCTGCTGCAGTGAAAAGCATGAAAGTCGAGGACTTGGCACCCTCCGCCGTGGTTCTGACGGCGTTGGCTGCCCCTTGGCGGACCGAATCGGACTGACCGGGTCAGTATCGATCAGGCTGCGAGTCCGAAACGAATGCGGCCATCGTCACCGACGTTGCGCGTGAGCCGCCCAATTCGCCAGCCGTGGTTCACATGCGCTACCGCTTCGGCGATGGCGAAGAAGAGCTGGTGATTGTCGAGCTTGCGGCGGAACAGCGTGGGGATCAGATCTGCTGCGGTTTTTGGACTTTCGGCGACGGCGCCGTAGAGCTCGTTCATGCGGTCTTCGTGGTGCGTCTCCAGCGCTTGCACGCGTGTCGCGATGCCACTAAACGGCAGGCCATGCGACGGCAGCACCAGGGTGTCGGCTTCGCAATACTTGAATGCCTGCAACGAACTCACGTAGTCAGTCACCGGGTCAGCAAGTGGCGTCACCGGCCACACATTGATGTTGGTGGAAATCTTCGGCAGCAGCATGTCGCCACTGATCAATACCTTCAACTCTTCGCAGTAGAAGCTCAGGTGCTCCGTGGTGTGACCGTAACCACCGATCGCCGACCAGAACTTGCCACCCATTTCCACCGTATCGCCCGGCATGATGCGGTTGCAGCATGGCGGGCGCGTGGGCACGCCAAAGCTGTAGGTGTTGCCGCGATTGGCCGTGACATCAATCTGTTCTTCGGTCAGGCCGTGCGCCCGGAAAAACGCCGCCAGATTGCTGCGCTGATAGGCGCCACTACCCTCAGCCACGCTGTGCGCAGCGAGCAGTTCAGTCAGACTCATTTCCACAATGATCGCGCCCTGCGAGGTGGCGAAGTGTTCAGCCAGCCATTGCGCGTTGCCCAGGTGATCCGGGTGATAGTGGGTCACGACAATGCGCTTGAGCGGCTTGCCGCCCATCGTCTGCGCAAAGTGCTGTTGCCACAGCGCCCGCGTCGCATCGACGCCGAAGCCGGTATCGACTACTGTCCAGCCATCGCGCGGGTCGTCCGCACTCGCGGGTTCCTCGATCAGCCAGAGGTTGATGTGGTCGAGCGCGAATGGCAGCGGCATGCGGATCCATTTGATGCCGGGCGCGATGTCGATGAACTCGCCGGGTGCGGGCGGCGCAGCGTGCGGGAAGGAGAGTGCAGCAGTCATGCAGCCGATAGTAGCTGAATCGGTCGTCGGTTGACGTTAACGTCAACTTATCGCGACACGATCAGGTGCGTTGCCATAAACTCCATGCATGCCAGACCCCATTGCTACTGCGCCCGGCGCACCGGCGACCGCTCGTCGCGAAACCTTCACCATTACCGAGCTCGCTGATGAGTTTGCGCTTACCACGCGCGCCATCCGCTTCTACGAAGACCAGGGTCTGCTCGCGCCGGAGCGGCGCGGTACGCGACGCCTGTACACGCCGCGCGAGCGGGTGAGGCTGAAGCTGATCCTGCGCGGCAAACGGCTTGGCATGAGCCTGGCCGAGATCGCCGAAATCCTTGACCTGTATAAGGCGGACAACAGTGAGCGCTCGCAGCTCGAGAAATTCCTCGAAGTGCTGGCGCGACGTCGCGACATGCTGGAGCAGCAGCGCGAGGACATTGATGTCGTGCTCGCGGAAATTTCCGCGATTGAGAGGGACTGCCGCAAACGGTTGAAAGCGGCTCAATAAGCCAACCGTGTTCGCGCTGCGCAGACGCGGCCGACTACGACAGAATTTGAAGTTACGTTGACGTAAACGTCAACATGTCGTCTAGAATGCTGACATGCTGACCGCGCAAAAAACAACCGACATCCTCAACATCCTGCAGGCACAGGGAGCAATGCGGCTGATCGGTGCGCGCGTGACGGAGGTTGACGAAGGCGTGGTCGAGATGGAAATTGACTTCAAGCCGGAGCTTTCGCAGCAGCACGGCTACTTCCATGCCGGCATCATCGCGACGCTGGTCGATACCGCCGGCGGCTGCGCCGGTGCGACCATGATGCCGCCCGGCAGCGGTGTGCTGACAGTGGAATACAAGCTCAACACGATGGCGCCCGGGGACGGCGAAAAACTGCGTGCCCGCGCCGAGGTCATCAAGTCAGGCCGTACGCTGACCATCACACAGGGCAAGGTGTGGGTGATGAAAGACGGCAAGGAGACGCTCTGCGCCATGATGCAGCAGACGCTGATCGCACTGCCACAGAAATAGCACTCTGTAGGAGCGGTTTTGCCGCGACCTGCTTCGCCGCCGCGTTCGAATGCGGTCGCGGCAGAGCCGCTCCTACAGGAGGCCACCATGCAGTTCCCGCAACTCAAGTTCGACTTGGGCGAAGATATCGACATGCTGCGCGACAGCGTGCATGCGTTCGCACAGGACGAGATCGCGCCACGCGCGGCAGAGATCGACCGCGACAATCTGTTCCCGATGGATTTGTGGAAGAAGATGGGCGATCTGGGGATTCTCGGCATCACCGTGCCCGAGGAGTACGGCGGTGCCGGGCTCGGCTATCTCGCGCATGTGGTGGCGATGGAGGAGATCAGCCGTGCCAGCGGTGCAGTGGGTCTGTCCTATGGCGCACATTCCAACCTGTGCGTCAACCAGTTGAAGCTCAATGGCAGTGACGCGCAGAAGAAGAAGTATTTGCCGAAACTGATTTCTGGCGAGCATGTGGGTGCGCTCGCGATGAGCGAGCCGGGGTCGGGGTCGGACGTGGTCAGCATGAAGTTGCGTGCAGACTTCAAGGGCGACCACTACGTGCTGAACGGCAACAAGATGTGGATCACCAATGGGCCCGACGCCGACACGCTGGTGGTCTACGCCAAGACCGATCCCGGCCGTGGCCCGCGCGGCATCACCGCGTTCATCATCGAGAAAGGCTTCAAGGGCTTTTCGACGGCGCAAAAGCTCGACAAGCTGGGCATGCGCGGCAGCAACACTTGCGAGCTGGTGTTTCAGGACTGCATTGTTCCTGCCGAGAACGTGCTCAAGGAGGTCGGCAAAGGCGTCAATGTGCTGATGAGCGGCCTTGACTACGAGCGCGCGGTGCTCGCCGGCGGTTCGGTCGGACTGATGGCGGCGGCACTTGATGTAGTGATCCCGTACGTGCATGAGCGCAAGCAGTTCAACCAGTCAATCGGCGAATTCCAGCTCATGCAGGGCAAGCTGGCTGATATGTATTCGACCTACTCGATGTGCCGCGCCTACCTGTACGCCGTCGCGCAAGCCTGCGACCGGCAGGAGGTCACCCGCAAGGACGCGGCCGGCGTGATCCTGCAGTGCGCCGAAAAGGCCACCTGGATGGCGGGAGAGGCCATTCAGGCGCTCGGCGGCAACGGCTACATCAACGAATACCCGACCGGGCGCATCTGGCGCGACGCCAAGCTCTACGAAATCGGCGCAGGCACCAGCGAAATTCGCCGCATGCTGATCGGGCGCGAGCTGTACAACGAGACTAAATAACTCGCTTCGCGAGCAGGACGAGAGCGCTACGCGCAGGACGAAGGACGAATGATGTCGCGCTTCGCGCTAAGACGCAAAGCTTCACCGACCAGCCTGCTCGATCAATGCTTTCTGCCCTGCCCCAATGTGACGTTCGCACGCAATAATGTCGGAATGAAATTCTCAGTTTGCAAACCTTTGCGTCCTAGCCCGCAACGCGGGCGTCGTCCTTCGTCCTTCGTCCTGCGGGCGCAGCCCGCATGAGTGCTTCGCTCCAACAACTGTTCGCCAACAACCGCGCCTGGGTGGACGGGGTGCTGCGCGACGATCCGCAGTTCTTCGAGCGGCTCAAGCACCAGCAGGCCCCGGAATACCTCTGGATCGGCTGCTCGGACTCGCGAGTTCCCGCCAACCAGATCATCGGCCTGCCACCGGGTGATGTGTTTGTGCATCGTAACGTGGCGAACGTCGTTGCGCACAGCGACTTGAACTGCCTGTCGGTGCTGCACTTCGCGGTCGAAATTCTCAAAGTCAAGCATGTGTTGCTGGTCGGGCACTACGGTTGCGGCGGTATCGCGGCGGCCTACGACAATCTGCGCCTCGGCGTGGTGGACAACTGGCTGCAACATGTGCGCGATACGGTTGAAGCGCATCGCGCCAGCCTGCATGCCATTGAAGACCGCGACGCCAAGCTGCGTCGTTTGTGCGAGCTGCACGTGGCCGAGCAAGTCGTACACGTTGCGCGTACCACGGTCGTGCAGGACGCATGGGCACGCGGACAGACGCTGACCATTCACGGTTGTGTTTACGGCATCGAGGACGGACTGCTGCGCACACTGGATATTGATCTCTCCGGTCCACACGATGTTGATGCAGTGTCCGCCCGCGCGTTGAATGCCATTGAGTCACGAGCTGGCGAGGCGATTGCGCCGCATCCGGCGGTGCCAACGCCATGACCCGCAACCACTGGATGCTGTTCGGTTTCTTTATCGCCATCATTGGCATGGGCGTGTACGCGGTCGCGCCGCTCGCGGGCCGGCTGCTGGTTTGGCTCGGCACGGTGCTGGCGTGGTTGGGTATCGCGCTGGCGATCGAACGCAAGCCGTGGTCACGTGCTGGTCGGCACCTGTTGCAGGCGATCGTTGGTGCTGCTGCGGTAGCTATTGCCATGAGTGCCACGCGCTTTTCACTCGCGGGCGTTGGCCTTGCCACCGTGCTCGGCGCCGTGATCGGCGCGTTTGCCTCGCGCTGGACCCGCTTTTTCGTCAAGCCATGAACACAACCCTGTAGGAGCGGCTTTGCCGCGACCAGCGCCGGCCGGTACCAGGCAGGTCGCGGCGGCGCCGCCCCTATATCTCAACCATCAGGAGCAACCATCATGTCCGAACCCATCGTCATCGTTAGCGCCGCCCGGACCCCGATGGGTGGCATGCTGGGCGACTTCGCATCGCTTTCCGCCAGTGATCTCGGCGCAGTGGCCGTGAAGGCCGCGGTGGAGCGGGCGGGGCTCAAGCCGGAGCAGATCGAGGAAGTGATTCTTGGCAATTGCCTGATGGCTGGGCAGGGGCAGGCGCCGGCGCGGCAGGCAACGCTGAAGGCGGGCTTGCCGAAAGAAGTCGGCGCACTGACACTGACCAAGATGTGCGGCTCCGGCATGAAGGCGGTGATGCTGGCGCATGACGCCATCGTGGCCGGTTCGCGCGAGGTGGTGCTGGCTGGCGGCATGGAGTCGATGACCAATGCGCCCTACCTGCTCGCCAAGGGCCGTCAGGGTTACCGCTACGGCCACGCCACGGTGTATGACCACATGGCGCAGGACGGACTGGAAGATGCCTACGAGCGCGGCAAGGCAATGGGCGTGTTCGCCGAGAGTTGTGCCGCGAAATACGGTTTCACCCGCGAGCAGCAGGACGCTTACGCCATCGACTCGCTGAAGCGGGCGCAGACCGCCATTGCTGACGGGTCGTTCAAGTGGGAAGTGGCACCGGTCACGGTGAAAGGGAAGGCCGGCGATACCGAGATCGCCAACGACGAGCAGCCGCCCAAGGCAAAGCTGGACAAAATCCCGACGCTGAAGCCGGCCTTCATCAAGGACGGCACCATCACTGCGGCCAACGCTTCGAGCATCTCCGACGGTGCCGCCGCGCTGGTGTTGATGAAAGCGTCAAAGGCCGCGGCGCTGGGGCTGAAACCGCTGGCACGCATCGTGGCGCACGCAGAGCACGCGCAGGAGCCGGCATGGTTCGCTACCGCCCCCGCCGGTGCGATGAAGAAAGTGTTCACCAAGGCGGGCTGGACACCCGCCGAGGTTGATCTGTACGAAATCAACGAAGCCTTCGCCAACGTGACGATGGCCGCGATGAAGGAATTTGATCTGCCCCGTGACAAGGTGAATATTCACGGTGGCGCCTGCGCGCTGGGTCACCCGATCGGCGCCTCGGGCGCCCGCATTCTGGTGACGCTGATCGGTGCGCTGCGCAAGACGGGCGGCAAAAAGGGCGTCGCGTCGCTCTGCATTGGTGGCGGTGAAGCCACGGCGGTGGCCATCGAAATGATCTAGGGCAACGCTGAACAAGTCCACCGAGGAGCTGTAGCGACGTTATGAATATATGAAGCAACAGACTCTTGCAGCGGCGGCGGATCAAGGTGCCGGATTCGAACAGTACCGGCGTGCGACCAAGCGCGA
>Ga0208695_1000398_pt1 | contig 49677 bp, 39 predicted proteins | sample AD_UKC111_MetaG_FD_184449 | JGI IMG/M metagenome (GOLD analysis project Ga0208695, IMG submission 184449) | Active sludge microbial communities of municipal wastewater-treating anaerobic digesters from Hong Kong - AD_UKC111_MetaG (SPAdes)... | ecosystem: Engineered > Bioreactor > Anaerobic >... | reverse complement strand
CGCTTTGCTTATGGAGATCAGTGAGGAGTGGCAAATTGGCAAACATTATTGTGCTGGCAAGTCATTGAATTATTAAAGAACTGTGGATATTTCTGACTCAAATTTACAGAAAAAAGGTTGCTTTATCAAAAACCCCTAAATAATGTTCCGAGTAAAAAGTATTGAACTAGTATAAATTAATTTCATCATTTTGTGATTTTTTCAAGGACTAGATTTTAATAATATATAAAAAAAGGAAAACATCATCAGAAAAATTTTTTATGAATAATTTCAAAGAACCGTTCAAGTTTGGGAAATTCTTGCATTTTGAGGAAAAAAAGTTGTGATAATAAATATTTCTCGAACCAATAACTGTTCGATAAAAACACAAAACACCCCGTGTTTCGGAGTGTTCATTGTGGGGCGAGAGGGGGCCTGCCCCCATGACCGAACTTTGCATATTCGGAATAAACACAAAACACCCCGTGTTTCGGAGTGTTCATTGTGGGGCGAGAGGGGGCCTGCCCCCAAGAAAGAACTTTGCGTCTTCGAAAAAAACACAAAACACCCCGAGTTTCGAGGTGTTTGTTGTGGGGCGAGAGGGGGCCTGCCCCCAAGAAAGAACTTTGCGTCTTCGAAAAAAACATAAAACACCCCGAGTTTCGAGGTGTTTGTTGTGGGGCGAGAGGGGATCGAACCCTCACGTTGTCTCCAACGACGGATTTTAAGTCCGTTGCGTCTGCCGATTCCGCCATCGCCCCAGCAGTATTGATATTTTATCTCATTCACCCTTGCAGTCAAGGAGATAAATTGGATTCGAATCTTTAAAGCCAATATTCATCCGGGCGTAATGCCTTGGTGATCCTCGCCTGTACAGAAAACAAATGCACCCATGAGTGGGATCTGACGCCGACCGGTTTTCCCATGCGGATCACCCGACGAAGCCCATCCGCATCGGCAAAGTCGGGAACATCCAAAACCATGCGACCCACCTCGTATGGATCGTGCGCGTCCGATCCAGCAGTGAATGCCAACCCATGTTTAATTGCAAACTGGTATGCCTGGGAATTTGTTTGGGGTTTGAATACTCGTGCGTTGGCAACTTCGATCGCATCCACTAATGGAGCGAGCTCGGTCAACAATTCCAAAGGCCACCCACACCTGGCAAAATCCATCGGATGCGAGAGACTAATAAAAGCGTTTTGTTGTCGTAAAAGTTCGATCACCCTGAACGGATCCAACCCGGCTGGGATCTGTTCCTGGACAAACGACGCCAAAATCTCACCGGTTGTGGTTTTAATCTCCTCCCCCACGATAATGAAATCAGGCTCCATTTGCTTCGCTTTGAGCGCGCCTGCGATACGGTTATGATCGGTGATCACCAAACGATCAAGACCACGTGAGTGGGCAGCTTTTATCAGGTTCTCAATTTTCGCGATGCTATCGGGCGAATACAGCGTATGAGTATGAAAGTCAACTTTCAATGATCCGTCCCTCATCAATGTGAATGCCAAGAGTTTTCCCCCAAACAAACCAGATCAATAAGCCAATCAAGAACCCTAACCAAAAGGTAGCCAGTCTAAAAAGGATCGTAGCTGTGGCTGCTAATTCCGGCCGAAAATTCGACACAATTGTTAATAGGGCAGCCATTGATACTTCCATCACCCCGATACCACTGGGGAACGCGGAGAGTATCCCCATTAGCATTGAAAAAGAGAAAACCAACAAGCAGGTTCCCACTAAAATCCATGAAAAGTTACTGCCCAAACCTAGCATAATGCTTACCAAGGCTGCGCCATCAGCCACCCACGAAAGCAATCCCACCAGGCTGGAGAAAACCAAAGGACCAATTCGGAACAATTCCGGGGTCCCATCAATGCATCTCCGTAGGGCTGGGACCATTTCTTCGACAAATGGCATTTTTTCACTCAGGTTAAATACCCGATGAGCCATTGGTTTGATTTGAAGGAAAATGATCGCGCAGATAAATAACAGAAAAACAAGCAAGAAAAACGGCCAAAGATCAGGATACGCAAGTGTTCCAAACGCGCTCAAGAGGAACACACTGAGACCATCTGAAAGATGATCAACCAAAAAAACTGTGACTGTCTTCTCAACCGGCAGACCCGATACCCGATTCAACCAAATTCCTTTAAATGCCTCCCCGACTCTCATTGGAGTGACTGCTAATGGGATACTGGCGGTAAAGAGTTGGATGTTCTTCTTAAACGAAAGGTTGCCCATTCCACTGACTCGCAGAGAATATTGGCGTTTGACGAACCGAAGCATGTAATTCAAAACTGAAAGAACCACAGCCAGTCCAAAATACTCCCATTTAAAATCAAGTAATTTTTGACTAACTTTGTTAACATCGCCCAGTATCATCAACCCAAACAGAATGGTTATTCCGAGCAATATACCCGGACGAAGTTGTCTGTAAATTGGATTAATTATTGGTTTCTTCATTTCGCTTGATCTATTAGTCACATACCGATTATACAAGAAACAAAATAATTTTGGGAGAAGCGGGATTAATCATTGGATAACAACTCAATTCCAGAGAATCATGACAAACCTCAAGTTGACAAATAATAGATTTGACCCATAATTAAAAATACCGTAAAAAAATCAGTAAAGTAAGCAAATTAACAATCTCATAACGAGGAAAGGAAAAAACCGTGAAACGCCTATCACTAGTACTAGTTTGCCTGGTCCTGATTTCGTCGCTTCTTCTTTCTGCCTGCGGTAAAGAAGTGGTCAAGACTGAAGCTCCTGTGACGCAAGAACCTCCTGAGGCAACAGAATCTCCAGTCGCCATCGAGACTACCGAAGCCCCCCTCCCCGTTGTCCGTGTTGCTACTGACGCGACATTCAAACCGTTTGAATATACGGATGATGCCGGTAATCTGATCGGCATTGATATAGACCTCATGAATATGATTGCGGAAAAAGCAGGCTTCCAGATTGAATGGAGCAATCTCCCGTTTGACTCTGGTTTGGCCGGGATTTCAGAGTGCCAGTACGATGCCATGATCGCAGCCATCAGCATCACCGATGAGCGAAAGCAATCAATGCTCTTTTCCGATCCTTATATGACCGCTGGCTTGGTTGTGGTTGTCGCTAAAGACAACAACACGATCAATGGCATGAGCGATCTTGATGGGTTAACCGTGGCTGCCCAGCTTGGTACCACCGGTGAGCAGGCTGCGCAGGCTATCCCGAATGTCAATTACAAACCGTACGATTCGTACGAGTTAGCCTTCCTTGATCTAGCTAATGGACAAATCGATGCGGTTGTTGCTGACAGCCCTGTAGCGGCTGGGTATGTCAAAGCCAATCCCGATAAGATCAAGATGGTCGGTGACATTTTTGACAGTGCTGATTACGGTGTGGCAATCTGTAAAACCAATACCGACTTGCAGGCGAAGATCAATGCAGCTTTGAAGGAATTGATCGCAGCCGGTGTTATTGACGAACTCTCCAAGAAATACAATCCATAGACCATCTCGAACAATGCCTGCGGGGGTTTCCTCCGCAGGCTTTTCTTTATTTTCCACTAGGAGTAGTAAATGACGATCTCACAAAAGACGCCTGCACAAGCTAAGCAGGGTCGGTATTTTGACCGCTGGTGGTTCTTATTAGCTGCGGTAATCGCCCTTATCCTCTTGCTGGTACTCAGCAAGCCCGATCCTTTCTGGCGCATCATACTTTATGTCAAAGCAGGCATTTGGACTACGGTCTCTCTAACAGGTATCTCATTTTTACTGGTACTGATAGTGGGTCTGCTTGTAGCACTGGCAAGGTTAGCCAAGTCCAAAGTATTGGTTGGTATCTCAACCGTTTATGTTGAAGTGATCCGTGGCATACCGTTAATGGTCCAGTTGATATTTTGGTATTTTGCTTTTCCTTCTGTTGTTCAGGGAATCGGACACAGCTTGAATATTCAAAGCTTTATTGACTTTAAGACCGATGCCATTTCAATGGCCATTTTGGGCTTGACGATCTGCTACTCAGCCTATATGAGCGAAGTTTACCGTGCAGGAATTCAGAGTATTTCCAAGGGTCAGATGGAAGCAGCTAGAAGTCTGGGAATGAATTACTTTCAGGCAATGCGGTATGTAATTCTTCCGCAGGCGATTCGAGTGATTATGCCTCCAGTCGGTAATGAGTTCATCACATTGTTGAAAGATTCCTCACTGGTTTCCGTTGTCGCGGTCGCCGATATGACCAGACGAGGACGGGAATTCATGGCCGCCAATTTCATTCCCATTCAGACCTGGTTAATGATCGCCTTACTTTACCTGGTTATGACCCTCCTGGCTGGTCGATTGGTCGCCTGGATGGAACGCCGATTTAGGATGGAGAAATAATCATGACCCCAATCATTCATATTGAGAATATCCATAAACACTTCGGCAGCGTACGTGCTCTTAACGGAGTAAGTCTGGATGTCGAAAAAGGTGAAGTGGTCGTGATCATTGGGCCTTCAGGCTCAGGGAAATCTACTCTTTTACGCTGCATCAACCGCTTGGAAGAGTTCGATTCCGGGAAGATTATCGTGGATGGAATTCCCCTGGACACCGCAGAAAACATCAACGCTGTTCGAACCGAAGTGGGGATGGTCTTTCAACAATTCAATTTGTTTCCTCACCTCACGGTTCTACAAAATGTTATGCTTGCTCAGAAGGTGGTCAGGAAACGCGGTAACATTGAATCGGAAAACATCGCACGCGAGCTCTTAAATAAAGTTGGAATCCACGAAAAAGCCAACAGTTATCCCGGTCAACTTTCCGGTGGTCAGCAACAACGCGTCGCTATTGCGCGCGCTTTGGCCATGAATCCCAAGATCATGCTTTTTGATGAACCCACCAGTGCACTCGATCCTGAAATGATCCAGGAAGTGCTTGATGTGATGATGGATCTGGCAAAAGAAGGAATGACCATGGTTGTTGTCTCGCATGAAATGGGTTTTGCCCGCGCTGCCGCAGATAGAGCAATTCTAATGGACGGGGGACAGATCATCGAAGAAGCCACTCCTGATGTCCTTTTCTCACATCCAAAAGAAGATCGGACAAAACTGTTCCTAAGCAAAATCCTTTGACAAAAAAAATGACCTCCAAAAGAGGTCATTTTTTGACTTTTTTCTCCGTTTATGCTATTCTTGGCGATTAATCCGTTAAATTTCAAAAATCCACCCAGGAAGGGTTTCTTTTCATGCAGAGAGAAAGAGTATCAGATAACGTTTACTGGTTTCAAAGCGAAGTGTATGCCCAGGTAACCGCCGGGGCGATTACCGGTCCACAATGGGCTGTTGTAATTGATACGCTCGCGTTACCTGAGGAAACGCTTGAAATGCGTAGCTACATTGAAGAGCAACTCGGTGTGCCGGTACGATACGTTATCAACACGCATTACCACGCGGATCATTGTTGGGGTAATTGCTTCTTCCCAGGAGCAACCGTCATCAGTCATTCGCTGTGCCGTAAATTGCTCGAGGAAAAAGGAAGCCTCTCCCTTGATGCCGCGAAAAAACAAAACCCGGTTTTTAAGCAAGTCAAACTTGTCTTACCGCACATGACATTCGGCGAAGGAACCCTTTCTTTGCGGGTCGGCAAAAAAACCCTGATCCTGCAGTCCACACCCGGTCACTCGGTGGATGGTATTTCTGTTCTTGTGGAAGAGGACCGTGTCCTTTTTGCTGGTGACGCCTATATGGCACTTCCTTATATGGTCGATGGTAATCCGGATGAGTTGACAGCCACAGTCAAACGAATCGGTAAAATGGGTTTGGAGAACATCATCCAAGGACATGGCGACATCATTTTACGCGGGGAGATCGAAGAAGCGACACGAGAAAATATAGCTTACCTAAATTCAATACGCAAAGCCGTTCGCGCGGCTTCCAAAAAACGAGAACCCTCCGAAGCCCTGGCTGAGATCGATGTGGAATCCTGCGGCAAGAGCCGTGTTCTGATGGGTGGACTGGCTGAGGAACTTCATCGCAGAAATGTCATGTATCTTTACAAACATGCCGCCGAAGAAGCAGATGCTAATTCTTAAAATTAACAACGCTTAGAAATCAATCCCTCTGGCGCAAGATAACCAGAGGGACTAATTTATTTGATGATACTCGAGTCTTGTTGCCCCTTCTTACGCAGCAGAGCCCGTAAACCAACCACCCGTTCCGTGCCATTCTTTAATCGCTCAAGATTTGGCTTCAATGTGTAGAGAACAATCAATAACGTAGCGGCGCCATAGAGCAGGTATTCCCACGGACCCAAACCAACAACCGCGTTGTAACTAAAAATCACCAATGAGAAAAAAGCGATGCTAATCGTTGTGAGAGAAGCGTACCCAATTCCAAAATAAACAATCATAATTATGGGGAGAATCACAATAATACTTACCGGCCATAGCGCTATCGCTCCACCGAGCGTGGTAGCTCCGCCTGCACCGCCACGGAAAAGCAATTTACCCGCGGTTGATCTCTCAACCAGGAATATTGAGAATATTTGACCAACCACTGCCAGAATTACTGCGATAACTTTAACCCAAATACTGGAGGGAAAGAAAATGTGTGCCAGGTACGCAACTAGGATTCCTTTTCCGAAATCTAAGATTGCCGTGAATATTCCCGCGAAAGGCCCCGCAGCCCGAACCGTGTTGGTCGTACCCACGCGACCGCTTCCAATCGATCGGACGTCGACACCCTTGAATATTCGAACAATCAAGTATCCGACCGGGATTGAGCCAATCAAATAGGCAGAGATTAGAACCATTAATATTTTGCCAAACATTCGTCCTCCAATAACAATATTATTAACCCAACGGTTTGAATAACGTTGCTACTGGTAACTTACAAAATACTTACAGGATAAAAGAAAAGACCATGATCACTGAAAACATGATCACCGGTTCCAGCCAGGCTTTAAGATGTACTTCCCCCTCTTCTATATTGCTCGCAAAAACCGTTAATCCATACAATACTGCCAGAAGGATCAGCCCGAATTGGATAGGTTTGATCGGCAGGTAAAAAAGAGCCACGGCTAATTGCCCCATTATTAAGCTGATTCCACCCGCCCAGGCAAGATGCCAATGCCCAGCGAGTCGCAGATGAATCACCCGTGCTGCCAATAACGCCACCGCCGGGACAAGAACGCTGATTACCTCGTAAAGACGTAATTGTGCGCCACGCACCGTGATGGCAAGAATCAGGAAAAGGCTCATGAACACAACGGTCAATGTGATGCAAGCCACCTGATAATAATGATCTTCCGGATCAATGGAAACATACTCGGCTGTTAACACAGCTATCAACAAGAACCCTCCCATGGTGAAGAGCACCCACCAGGCTGGCCCGACCTGGATGGCGTTGAGAGGAACCCCTATGACCATTGCCGTCATTGCCGGGATGATCCAGTGAAACCAGTGCCGCTGACCTTCCAGGCCGGGGTGATCAGAAATGATCCATTCACACCCTGTTGCTGCCAATAACGCAACGATAATCGAAACGACAGTGAAAACATCCAAACGGATCACGAAAAGAAAACCCGGTAACTGTAGCTCGAGTGATTTTTCCGGCAATTGGATGAAGGCTGTGAGCGAATAGGACAACAATACCATCGCTGTGACAATGGAGAGACTGTCCAAAGCAGGAAGATGCCGGTGTTTGCTCATATTCTCCAATTTTACACGTGACGAGAAAATTCTGCGAGATGGATTATCCATCGACAAACCATTCAGATGATGATTAAAAGGATCGAACGATGTCGACCTCGTATGGTAAAATTATAGTTTGTATGAATACGCCTACCTCTTCCCCAGAAATTAAGACACCCCGGTTGATTCCGACACTGGTGGCTGGATTTAATACAGTGGCCAGTCACGTCGAACTGATCCTGCTGCCACTGGTCGTAGATTTGGCTCTCTGGCTTGGGCCAAAGATCAAGATAGATCAACTCGAAAAACCTTACATCGATTTCCTGACAAAATACCTTCAATCAACCGCCACAGCGGAAACTCAGCAACAAATTTCGGATACGGTCACCATGATCAAGGAAACGGTTGGCCAGATCAATCTGGCAACTGCCATTCGCACAATCCCGGTTGGTGTTCCCAGCCTGCTGGCACGCGAATTGACCGTTGAGTCGCCATTGAAGAACACAATTATGTACCAGGCGCCAACATCGGGATTTGCTCTGCTTGCCATTCTCGCCTTCATTCTGGTTGGCTTCTTCTTGGGGACGCTTTATTTTAATTCGCTCGCCCGATATACCGTGACGCCGATCTTGCCACAAAACAACAAAAAGATACTCGTTCAATACGGTCAAAACCTGGTCACAGCCCTGATTCTCCTGGCGATCATTATGGTCATCCTCTTACCGGGTTCTGCCATTCTGGCGGTCGCGACGCTAATCAATGCCTCGGTCGGTCAAATTCTCTTGATGTCCGCCATGATCCTGCTCCTTTGGCTCTCCGTTCCGCTCATCTTTGCACCACACGGTATTTTCGTTCTTGACCAAAAAGCGTATCCCTCCATGCTGTTGAGCGTGCGGATGGTGCGCTACTTCCTACCCGGCGCCGGGATGTTCGTCATGACCTGCGCCCTGATTAGCGAGGGCCTGAACCTGCTCTGGTCTCTTCCAGACCCCAATTCGTGGTTAACTCTTGTAGGTATCTTTGGCCATTCCTTTATCGTGACTGCGCTGCTCGCAGCCAGCTTCATTTATTACCGTGGTGGTTTAAAATGGATGCAGGAAAGCATTCAAAACATCTCGGACCCGAACATTAGAGCTAAACTGGGAGGTCCCTTTGGATCAAAATAACGCATCATCTTATGGCGCTAAAGATATTCAGGTATTGGAAGGCCTTGAAGCCGTCCGCCGCCGCCCCGGTATGTACGTGGGTGGAACGGATCAGAAAGCTCTGCATCACCTGGTTTACGAAGTGGTCGACAACTCCATTGACGAAGCCCTGGCTGGCGTCTGCAACCACATCGAAGTCACCATTCATGAAGACAGCAGCGTAACCGTTTGTGACAATGGGCGCGGTATCCCTGTCGATATTCACCCGGAGAAGAAAAAATCCGCCCTTGAGGTGGTCATGACCATGCTTCATGCCGGTGGCAAGTTTGGCGGTGGTAGCTACAAAGTTTCCGGTGGTCTGCATGGCGTGGGCGTTTCTGCTGTGAACGCACTTTCTGAATGGTGTGAAGTACGCGTTTACCGCGAAGGCAAGATATATTTCCAACGTTACGAACGCGGTATTCCCATGGAACCGGTTAAAGAGATCGGCACCTGCGACCTGGCCAGGACCGGCACCGAGACCACGTTCAGATTCGACCGTGAACTGTTCAAGGGCGATCTGGATTACAAATTTGAAACCCTGACCCAGCGCTTTCGCGAGATGGCTTTTGTCACCCGCAACGTGAAGATCAAGCTGGTAGACGAACGCAGTCCGCAGCACGAATCAACATTTTTGTTTGAGGGCGGCATCACCTCCTTCGTTCGTTACTTGGATCGTAACCGCGAGGTGCTACACCCTGTGTTCTACGTGGAAAAGGAAGTCGAAAATATCGGCATCGAGGCAGCAGTACAATTCACCGATGCTTACAATGAATCGATCTTCTCATTCGCTAACACGATCAATACCATTGACGGCGGCACACACCTCACCGGTCTGCGTACCGCCCTCACCCGTGTGATCAACGATTACGCGCGCAAGAATAATCTGCTCAAAGACGCTGACCCCAACTTCACCGGCGATGACACTCGCGAAGGCATGACCGCCATCGTCAGTATCAAACATCCCGATCCGCAGTTCGAGAGCCAGACTAAAGTCAAGCTGATGAACCCCGAGGTGCAAACCTACGTGCAGCAAATCGTCGGCGAAGCTTTCAGCGCGTTCCTTGAAGAGAACCCCACAGCAGGAAAAGCAATCGTCTCAAAATGCCTCACCTCCGCCCGTGCCCGCGACGCCGCCCGCAAAGCTCGCGACCTGGTCATCCGTAAGTCCGCTCTGGAGAGTATGACCCTGCCGGGTAAGCTAGCCGATTGCTCCGAGCGCGACAGCACAAAATCGGAAATCTACATCGTGGAAGGGAATTCGGCAGGAGGCTCGGCCAAACAGGGCCGCGACCGCCACTTCCAGGCTATCTTACCACTGCGCGGTAAAATCCTTAACACCGAGCGCGCCCGCCTCGATAAGATGTTGAGTAATGAAGAGATCAAGTCCATGATCTCCGCATTTGGAACCGGCATTGGTGATAACTTCGACTTAAAGAACCTGCGCTACGGCCGTATCATCATCATGACCGATGCCGACGTCGACGGCGCGCACATCCGTACCCTGCTGTTGACCCTCTTCTTCCGGTATATGCCCAAGTTGATCGAGGAAGGTCATGTCTTCATCGCGCAGCCGCCGCTTTATCGCATTTCTCATAAGGGTAATCATACTTACGTCTATTCGGACGCAGAGAAGGACGAAAAACTCAAAGAATTAGGCGCTGCTGCTGAAAAAGCCGAGATCCAGCGTTACAAAGGATTGGGTGAAATGAACCCGGAGCAGTTGTGGGAGACCACAATGAACCCGGCTGGCCGCACACTACTGCAAGTCTCGATTGACGATGCAGCAGCTGCCGACCACACCTTTGATATGCTGATGGGCAGCGCGGTGCCACCGCGAACCCGCTTCATCGTCACCCACGCCCACGCTGTTAGAAACCTGGATATTTAGGAAACTCACTCCCGCCATATCGGCGGGAGTTTTCAATCTCTACTCATTCACATCAGTTTCACAGAAAACTCACTCAAGTTCAGTAATCGAGGTTAATCCTCCGCATCCCCTGCAGCTCGGATTCTTCTCCACCTTCAAGGTCTGGAAGGTTGCTCCTAATACATCGTAAGCGATCATGGAACCGATCAATGGCTTACCAATAGAGGCTGCCAGCTTGAGTACCTCGGCTGCCTGCAATGAGCCGATCACCCCGGACAAGACCCCTAACAAGCCACCCTTCTCATGAACCGCCGCGAATTTTTGAGGAGGCGGCTCGGGGAACAGGCAGCGCAGGCAGGGACCGGAACGGCTGTCGAACACGCTCACCTGCCCGTCGAAGCGGTTGACCGCGCCGAAAACATCACGACGATGGGTCAGAACACAAAGGTCGTTGATGAGGTAACGCGTGGCGAAATTGTCGGCGCAATCCACCAAAATGTCGTACCCTGCCGCGATCCTTTCGGCTGAATCAGCGGTGAAGCGCTCGTGGACCGCCTCCACCCGGATGGTCGGGTTGAGGGCCAGCAACCGCTCACAGGCTGAATCCACCTTGGCTACTCCCACGTGAGGGGTATCGTGGATGATCTGCCGCTGTAGATTGGATACATCGACAACGTCATCGTCCACCAGACCGATGCGTCCGATGCCGGCAGCGGCAAGATACAGTGCCACTGGGGAGCCCAGTCCGCCGACCCCAACGATCAAAACCGAGGTCGACTTAAGCTTTCGCTGCCCTACCCTACCCAGTTCAGGCAAGAGCACTTGCCGTGAATAACGGAGGAATTCCTCCTGAGATAGTTGATCCGACATAAGATGAATTATACATTGGTAGGAGGAACAGACGGTTCTGCTCTCCCCTCTACAATAAATTTTGCTCCTTCCTGCTATGATAAAATCTCTTCAAGGTCTCTTGCAGATGTGACCTGTGTGAATCTAAAAAGACCGAGTTGACTCTCGAAATCACTTATTACGGAGCGAATATGCCGGTAAACCTGCCCCTTCAATCGCCGCAACAAGCGCTAACCACCTGGCTGGCGGCTTTCCCCGAACGCAAGCTGGAAAGCGAAGAGATCGAGACCATTAACGCGATGCACCGTGTCCTTGCGGAAGATATCGCCACCGACACTCCCTTCCCCGAGTTCACCCGCAGCGGCATGGACGGGTACGCCGTGCGCGCCGTTGACACGGTGGGCGCTTCCGAAAACCATCCGGTCACCCTGGAGATCGTCGGTGAAGTACCCATGGGTGGCAGCCCGGATTTCGAGATTGGCGCCGGGAAGGCTGGGGTCATTCACACCGGTGGGATGGTGCCTGCTGGGGCGGACGCGGTGATCATGCTCGAAAACACCCGCCTCAGCGGCACGCGAAAGCTGGAAGTCCTCCAGCCCGTCAAGCCGGGCAAAGATGTCAGCCCGATGGGCGAAGACGTGGTCACAGGGCAGGTGGTGATTCCGGCTGGCGCGCGTATCCGCGCCGGCGAGATCGGCGGGCTGATGGCGCTGGGACGGACCCGGGTAAATGTGGTGCGCAAACCCATCATCGGCATCCTCTCCAGCGGCGATGAAGTGGTGGAGCCGCACGTGAAGCCTGCGATCGGCCAGGTGCGCGATATCAATTCTTACACCGCTTCGGCGCACATCGAGGAATGGGGAGGAATTCCCCTGCGGCTGGGAATCGTCTCCGACGAGATCGAGGCACAGCGCAAAGCCGTTGCCTCGGCGTACCAACGCTGCGACGCCGTCCTGATCTCGGCCGGTTCCTCGGCCAGCGAACGCGACCACACCGCGCAAATCATCCAGGAACTGGGCATGCCAGGGGTGTTGGTACACGGCATCAACATCAAGCCGGGCAAGCCAACCATCCTGGCAGTATGTAACGGCAAGCCCTTAATCGGGTTACCGGGGAACCCATTGAGTTCATTGATCATCCTGCGCATCTTCGTCAAGCCAATGGTCGAACGCCTGTTAGGTTTGCCCATGAATCCGTTCCAACCCTCGGTGCGCGCCACGTTGACGCAGAACCTCAAGTCCAACGACGGCCGAGAGAATTGGTGGCCAATACGTCTCGTCCAGAGTACGGAGGGCATCCAAGCCGAGCCGATCCATTACAAGAGCAGCCTCATCTTCAGCTACCTGCCCGCGCAGGGGTTTGTCCGTGTGCCGGGAAATGCCGCTGGATTGGCGGCGGGAAACCCGGTGGATGTGTATTTGATCTAGGTTTTCTTCCATGAATTTGTAAATTCACCACGGAGTCACGGTGCACACAGAGAATTCCTGTAAACCTCTCTGGCTATTATGAAGATGCTGGCGGGTCGCTTTCCCGTCCCTGAAAGCCAATATGAATAAATCGACTATTTCCTCAGGAACCACCACAGGAAGTTGCGACCGGAGTGGACCTGGACCAGGGTGGCCACGGCGAGGGGCAGCGCCAATGCGCCTGGGTAGGCCACGTAGCGCGGTTCCCAGCGCGGATGGAATTTATTTTTGAAAGCATACAGTCCCTGGAAGCGGTAGAAGCGATTGACGAGGGAAGCGATGAAAAAGAGAGCTTTGGTTGCCGCCGAATTGTCCTCGACTTTTTGCATGCCGAAAATGGTGGTGGCACCCAGGCTGAAAGACTTGTAGCCCTTGTCTCGCCCCCATTGTGACAGGGAGGCGAAAAGGTATTCCATGGTGCCATTCTCCAGGCGATGCTGGTGGCGCATCAGGTCGATGGTAATCTCTTCGATAGCCGGGATGGCGATGATGTTGGCAAAGGCGGTGATCTCACCAGTGGGGGCGTGGATGGCAATGACCGGGTTGGCTCCCACGTACTCATCCGAGAAGGAACCAACGATGAAGAATTTCTCGCCGCCGGCCTGGGTGGTCAGCCAGGCGTCACTTACCTGGCGCAGTCGCTCGAGTAGTTCGGGACTCAATGGGGGTTCGTAGACTTTGGACTGGAATCCCATGCGTTCCAACTTATTGACCGGATTTCGTAGCGGTTTGTTTTCGGGGCCCTCGAGGGTGAATTCCCTGAGTGGAATAATGGCTTCGTAGGCGATGCACAGAGGGGTGAATCCGTTCTTGCGGTAGGTGTCGAGGTCATCTGGCAGGGCGTAAAGAAACGAAGGCTGCCAGTCGTTTTTCGAACAATACTCCATAAATTCGACGACAGCCAGCGCGATGTCCGAGCGGGGACCGATGGGGTCACCAAGCACCAATGCCCCGCGTCCGCGCACGGCAAAAGCGATCAGTGAGCCGCCCGAACTGAAGAAGAGGTGCTTGTCGTCGAAGAGCGCAAGGAATGAGGAGGTGGCCCGTCCAAACTCGTGAACGATGGCAGCAGCGCGTTTGCGTTCCTCCTCCGTGGATGGGTGGCGGATGAGGACAGGACGGATGAGCATGTAGAGAGCAAAAGCCAAGGTGGCAACGCCTACAATATAGACGGATTCAACGAAAAAGTGTTCAAAGCCGGTGCCGATCTCGAAGCTCGAGTCATAAGCCAGCACAATCACAGACAGGGTTTGTTTGAGTGACGTAATAAAACTGACCGGTTGGTGAGCATGACGTGCCACCAGGGTAAAACCCACCGTGCCGTATAAAAGGGTGAAGAGCAACGAAGCAATGATGGCTATGATCCCCTGCAGCATGGAAGGCGCATCGGACTTGCGATAGAAGCTCTTCTGCTGCACCACCAGGATGAGGATCATAGCCAAGGAGATGCCAGCTTCTTCATAGTTCAAACCCTTGGTGAGGTGAGCCAGCATAGTCACAGCCAACAAAGATACGGTCAGTACCCAACCGACACGTTTGCGGTGCCAGAGTGAACCGGCCAGGAGAAAGAGCGCAAAGCCAGCGAGGGCAATGGTCAGGCGGCTGCCGACACGTACCTCAAGGGGAATGAAATTCTCGATCAAGCGCATACGCTCACCCGTCGATGGGTGAATGGCCGAGAACAGGTTCACCAGTCCCATGAGCCAGGTGAGGACCGCGACCAGGTAAACGCCGATGGACTCCAGAATAGGCTTGATGGAAGATTTAGAAGAGGTCATATAGATATTATAGCCAAGGTGAATTTAAATCCTTCCATCAGATAATGGCGATCGTTTAGATATCTCAATAGCAGTCAAATCTCAAAGTTTACACGTCATCTGCATTAGAATAGAGGTTTGGAGAAGTCAAACATGCCCAATACTTATTGCAACCCGTTGAACCTACCATACAAGTTTCAAATCTTCCGCAAAACGCCCTTCGGCAATTCAATCAATCGCGAGGCAGCTGATCCATCGGTGGTGCGTTTCAAGGGGTTGTATTTTCTTTTCCCCTCAATGTCTGGTGGGTTCTGGACCTCGTCAGACCTGCACGAGTGGCTCTTTCACGAAACGCCAGAACTGCCCATTTATGACTATGCTCCGGATGTGAAGGAAATCGACGGCATGTTGTATTTCTGCGCTTCGCGACGCGGAGAGAATTGTCCGATCTTAAAGACAACAGATCCGCTCAATGGCAAGTTCGAAGAGGTCTCTCGTCCGTTTGACTTTTGGGACCCGGACCTTTTCCAGGATGATGACGGCAAGGTCTATCTTTATTGGGGCTGCTCGAACCAGACTCCTATCTGGGGAGTGGAAATGGATCGTCAAACCATGCTGCCAATCATGGAACGGGTTGAACTGATCCATGATGGGCACATAGAGCACGGCTGGGAACGGATCGGCAATGATAATGATAATAAAAAAACTGAAACGCTGATGTCAAAAAATTTCGCCAGGATGTCCGGCTACAGGCCGTTCATTGAAGGTCCGTGGATGACAAAACACAATGGAAGATATTATCTACAATATGCAGCTCCGGGTACTGAATACAATACCTATGCCGATGGCGTTTACATTAGCGATCATCCGCTTGGACCGTACGTGTATGCGCAGAACAATCCATTCTGCAGCAAACCGGGCGGATTCATCAACGGCGCTGGTCATGGCAGCACTTTTCAGGACGAATACGGCAACTTCTGGCACATTGCTACGATGCGCATCAGCCACAACCACATCTTCGAGCGGCGGATAGGCTTGTTTCCAGCCGGGTTCGATGCAGACGGGGAGTTTTTTTGCAATACCAATTTCGCTGATTATCCAACCATTCTTCCTCAAAACAAGATTGATCCGTGGAAAGATACTTTCGCTGGCTGGATGCTCCTTTCATATCAAAAACCTGTCCGCGGATCCTCTTCACTCGGAAGATATTCTCCAAAATACGTGGTTGACGAAGACATTCGCACTCATTGGGCTGCTGCCAGCAAAAAACCGGGTGAATTCATCACCCTTGACCTTGAAGAGGTGTGCACTGTAAACGCCGTTCAGATTAACTTTGCTGACCACAAAATCAAAACGCATGATTTACAGGGTAACGATTTTCACTCCAGCATCGGTATACAGCGCCATATCGAGACGAACGCGACACGAACAAGATTCCTGTTGGAAGGATCCTCCGATGGCATCTTCTGGCAGATACTTGAGGATAAGCGTCAGGCAGAAACCGACCTGCCCCATGATTATCTGGTCTTTGAGCCACCCATCCGGTTGCGATTTTTGCGTCTAACCGGGTTCGAAATGCCCTACGGCAGTCGTTTCGCGGTCAGTGGTCTGAGAGTATTCGGTAAAGGGAATGGCGCGCTACCCATGCCTGTCCGTGCTCGCTGTGAACGGTTGGGAGGACTGGACGCTTTGATTACCTGGACGCATTCTGCTGGAGACACAGGGTACAACGTCCGCTATGGCCACGCCCCCGATAAGCTGTATCACAGTTGGTTGGTATACGGGCAGACCGAGTTGCACCTGGGCACCTTGAATGACGGCCAGGAGTATTGGGTCGCGGTGGATGCTTTCAACGAGAATGGCATTGTCGAGGGAGAAGTTGTCAAGATTGCGTGAGAACGAAATTAATCATCAATCTTGATTATTTTCAAGTAAGTTATTAACAGAATAATGCGCAGGAAAGCGCACGCGACAAAAAAAAACTTTGGAGGGGTGAATAGTTCAGGAACGCAAAGAAAGGGGGCAGGCCAATATGGACCTGCCCCAAAAAATCATCTATTTTGCAATGAAGAATTGGAAGATCTGGTCGTTCAGGCCAGGGAGTTCTTCGTGGCTGAAATCGGGGAAAATCGCCATCTGTTTCTTCGACTTGACCTTGTTGTAAGCGGCAAACTGGCTCGAAGGCGGGCAGATGGTGTCTGAGAGACCGGTGCCCCAGAGGATTTCAGCTTTAATGCGCGGAGCCAGGTTCTGAATGTCGATGTAGCCAAGTGCTTCAAAGATCTCATCCTCCCTTTTATGCTGCGGGTCGAAGTGACGGAAGAAGTCCTTAAGCTCGGCGTAGGCGTCCTTGGCTTCGTCCATCTCCCAGACACGCTTATAGTCGCTGAGGAACGGATAGACCGGCGCGGCTTTGCTGACGCGAGGTTCGAGGGCAGCGCAAGCGACTGTAAGACCGCCGCCCTGGCTCCAGCCGGTGGCACACACCTTGGCTTCGTCTACCTCGGGCATATCCATAACAATACGAGCCAGTTCGGCAGTATCGAGGAAGTTCTGACGGTAGAGCAATTTTTCAGGGCGCCCGGCGAGGGCATCTTCAAGCCCACGGATGATGTGCCCGTGCAGGGTATTGCCGATGACGCCGCCGACCTCCTCAGAGGGCCCGCCCTGGCCGCGACTATCGAGTGCTGCCACGATAAATCCCTGTGCCACGAATCCGAGCTTGTAAGACCAATCATTGGAATCGCAGGAATAACCGTGGAACATTAGTACCGCTGGACGAGGGGATTCGATGGTCTCGGGGCGTAAGAACTTGGCGTGCAGCCTGGCGCCGCCAACGCCGGTGAAGTACAGGTCAAAGCACTCTACCCCCGGTACCTGGAATTTCGCTGGCACCAGCTCCACTTTTGGGTCGAGGGCACGCATCTCGGCCAGAGCTTTGTCCCAGTATTTATCGAAATCAGCCGGGCGCGGATTGATACCCTTGTAGGTCTTGAGTTTTTCGAGCGGAAAATCGAATGTTAATGGCATGATCTACCTCCTGAACGTGAGACGTAGTTATTTCTTCTGATGGACTTCAGCAAGTAATCCGGCAACGAGATCCTCAGCGGGTTCATTAAGTTGTTCCTGGATGAAGAGCAGAACGCTCACCAGCGGCATGTCGCCGAACATGTCGAGTACATCCATACCCATGTCCGCTTCCGAACCTTCCCCTCCAAATCTTTCCTTCCCCTTTGTCATCACTTCGTTATAGAATTTTCCAAAGACCACCTTGCCGCGTTTATCTTCCGACCACTCGCGTACAGTGGATTCCATGTTGAGAATGCAGGGCAGTTTAACGGTGGATTTGAGCGAAACAGTGAGTGTTTGGCGGATATCAGCGGAGGAAGCGCCGATGAGCAGGTCAAACTCGCCATCCTCGGTGATCCACATCTTGTACGCAGGATGGTAATAGGCAAAGGAGCGGAAATCCAAGGGAATTGTAACGGTCTTGGTCTCGCCCGGTTTAAGCTCGACCTTGGCAAACCCCTTGAGCTCCTTTTCGGGGCGCACCAGACCAGATTTCTGATCGTGCACGTAAAGTTGGACAATCTCCTTACCAGTCATTTTTCCGGTATTAGTGACGTCAACCGAAACGGTGACGTTTTCGGAGTCTTTGAATGATTTCTTGGAGACCTTCGCGTTACTGTATTCAAAAGTGGTGTAGCTGAGACCGTAGCCAAAGGGGAACTGTACCGGTATTTTTCGGGCATCGTAATAACGGTATCCGATGAAAAGCCCTTCACCATAATTCACCTTACCAGCTCCTCCTGGCCAATTGATATAAGCAGGAGTGTCCTCGAGACGCATCGGGAAGGTCTCGGCCAGCTTGCCGCAGGGGTTAACCTTGCCAAAGAGGATGTCAGCAATCGCGATACCACCAGCCTGTCCCATCATGTAACCTTCGAGCACAGCAGCCACGCCACCGATCCATGCGCTCATGGTTACAGGCGCGCCATTGTTGAGCACAACCACAGTGTTGGGTTGAACAGCGGAGACAGCCTTAATAAGAGCGACCTGATGCTCGGTGAGGTCGAGGTCTTTACGATCATATCCTTCAGATTCTTTGAAGGTAGGTAAGGCGATGTAGAGAACCGCCACATCCGCCGTTCCGGCTACGGTGACAGCTTCATTAATTAGGTTTTTCTGCATGGAGTTATCGGCAGGATAACCTTGCGCGTACGCCACTTCGGCATCTCCGGCTCGGTTTTGGAATTCCTTAAAGGGAACCGTCAATTTGGTCGGATTGATATGCGAGCTACCGCCACCCTGATAGTGGGCTTCCGCGGCAGAGCGACCAATCACGGCAATCTTTTCGAATTTCCTGAGCGGTAAAATGCCGTTGTTCTTCAACAGAACCATGCCCTCGGAAGCGATCTTGGCAGCCAGCGCGTGATGCTTCTCAACATCAAAAGCCTTGCCTTTGGGGGTCTTGTCAGCGCGTAGGGTGATATTGAGAATACGGCGAATAGCTTCATCCAACAGTGCTTCATCAAGAGTACCTGTTTTTACGGCCTCAATGACTGCCTTTACCCGCCGCGGCTGTGGACCAGGCATTTCAAGGTCTAGACCGCCCTTGAGAGAAGCCACGCGGTCATGCACGGCGCCCCAATCGGATACGACAAAACCTTCGAATCCCCACTCTCCTTTGAGGATCTCGGTAAGGTTGTGGTAGTTCTCAGAGCCGTAAGATCCATTGATCTTGTTATAAGAGCACATCACCGTCCAGGGGTGCGCCTGCTTGACGGCTTTTTCAAAGGCAGCCAGGTAAATCTCGCGCAGGGTACGCTCATCCACCTCAGCGCTGATACAGAACCGTTGGAATTCCTGGTTGTTGACGGCGAAATGTTTGAGCGAGGTACCGATGCCTTTGCTCTGAATGCCATTGATAAGGCTGGCAGCCATCTCACCGGCAAGGAAGGGATCCTCAGAGAAATATTCAAAATTTCGTCCACAAAGGGGTGAACGCTTCATGTTCACTCCGGGGCCGAGCAGCACGTCCACATCCTGGGCAACGCATTCCTCACCCAGAGCTTCGCCCATCTCGCGGATGAGATCCACGTCCCATGTAGCGGCAGTAACAGATGCCGTTGGGAAGCAAGTAGCAGGCAGGCTGGTATGGGTTTCGGTGTGTGGGTCGGCCTGATGGCGCAGTCCGTGTGGTCCATCAGACATGATCAATTCGGGGATGCCCAACCGTTCGATGGGTTCTGTGGTCCACCAGGTTACGCCGGTGATCATGGCGGCTTTTTCTTCAAGGGTCATCTTCGAGACAAGTTCTTTGATTTTGTCAGACATGATTCACTCCTTACGATAAATGGATTATTTCGCCGCGGCGTGCGCGAACGAATCATAGACCGAACGGATTCTCAGAGCCTTCTTCACACGGTCCAGTTTCCAACCCCGTGGTAAAGGCGCGCTGATGGTTACATTGCGCCCGGCAGGCAAGTCGAAATAATTATCGCTAAAGACTACATCCGCGCCGTCCAACTTAAGTTCAACCTGACGAGCCAGTGATTTAGCTGAAAGATCAATTCGGATCGTGTCCATTTCAACGACCGGGCGTGCCGAAATCCTGGGATTAACAAGATTGAGATGCTTGGTGGGTCTGAAGAACGAGGTCTGGCGCGCCACGAAGCGGCCGTCCTTCCATTGTTCAGCCACAAAGACAAGTTCGCGGGAAAGTTCGTCGGTAAGGATGTCAGCGAAATCACAATGGCATATCTTGACCGCGTCAAAGGCGGGAACACTCGCGGGTCCTTCGCCTTTCTTGAGCGTCTTGCCGTCGAAGCGTTCGAGTGTCCAGCGCACTGAACCCTGCCAGGGTTCGCGCGACTCATTGGTGATGAAAACATCCTGCTCGGTTGGTTTATCTTCCACCGAAAGCAACAGCGGAGCATAGAAGCGGCGGGCTGCGTAATGTAATGCTTTCCAACGGCAAAAGTAATCGAGGCTCGACCATGAGGCCACCGGCCAGCAGTCGTTGAGCTGCCAATAGATAATTCCCGCGGTGCGTTTAGGGAAGCGACGCCAGTGTTCCACGCCGTAGCGAATACCTTCAGCCTGGAGCACCAAGGTAAGGTAGACCAATGACTCAAAGTCTTTGGGAAGTTTGAAGGTATCAAGCATCTGCGTGACCATGATCTGGTTGCCAGCATCATTCTTCTGGTGCCGCTCCATGATGTAAGAAGTCATGTTCCAGTCTTCGGGCTCAGCGTAGGTCTTGATGGTTTCCATTGGAGGAAGCGCCTGGAATCCAAATTCGCTCATGAAGCGGGGGAAAGAAGCGCGGTACGCGGTGAATGGCTTGCGGCCATGCCAGACATCCCAGAAGTGAGCGTCCCCTTGCTGCTGACCATTAGGCGCTTCAAAGGGAATGCCGGATGACGGAGAACTGGGCCAGTAAGGTCGGTCAGGATCTTCAGCGGCCACCCAGGCAGGAAGCGTTTTGTGATAGAAGGTGTCGTAATGGGGCTTTAAGGCCTGCATCTCGGGTGTCTTCCAACCCCATTCCACCCAGCCTTGCTCCATCTCATTGTTACCACACCAGAGCGCCAGGCTGGCACGGTGTCGTAATCGTCGAATGTTTTCGATGGCTTCCACGCGGAAATTTTCGACAAATTCAGGCTCATCCCAGGGATACACACTGCAAGCAAAGATGAAATCCTGCCAGATGAGAATGCCATACTTATCGCAAAGATCGTAAAAACGATCCTCTTCGTAGAATCCCCCACCCCAAACACGCAACATGTTTTGATGAGTGTCCACAGCGGCTTTTAGGAGCATCTCAAGGTATTCATTGGTGATGCGGGTTGGGAAGGAATCAGCGGGAATCCAGTCTGAACCCTTGATGGGGATACGCAGACCGTTGACGACGAACTCAAACGTCTTGCCCCACTCATCTGGTTGCTGACGCAGTTCAAGCGTGCGCAGACCAAGTTTGAAGGATTTCGTGTCGAAGATCACATCCGCTTTGAGAAGTTCCACGTTCACATCGTAGAGTGGTTGTTCACCATAGCCATTCGGCCACCAAAGCTGCGGATCGCTGATGTTCAGAGAGAGTTTACAAGAATCACCTGCGACCTCCCCGTTCACTTCAAGGGTCTGGCAGTTGGGTGTATGGATCAGCATCCTGGCGATATATGAGCCTTTTTGCCAGGCTTCAACCTTAAGGGTAGCTTCAACAGTCACTTGACCATCTTTATGAATCTGTCGCAGGTGGACGTTTTCGAGGCGAGCGCCTTCATAAGCCTCGAGGCGGATGTCTTTCCAAATACCGATAGGAGGTAATTGCGGCCCCCAGTCCCAACCAAACTGGCAGGGAGCCTTACGCAGATGCGGTCCGCCGGGAATCGCCTGGGAAACACCAGCCATGAAACGTCTGGCTTGCTTCTCAGCGCAATACTTTACCGGCGAAGCAAAGTTAATAATCAGCTCGTTCTTTCCGTTTACCAATAGATTCTTTACGTCCCAGCGATACTGGCGGAACATATTGGCGGTTTTACCAAGCTCAGTGCCATTCAACTTGACGGTTGCGAGGGTGTCAAGACCATCGCAAACCAGCCAGATGTTCGGTTGATTAAGGAAGTCTGGGGTAACAGTAAACTGGCGAGCGTAATCCCAGTCAGATTCGGCTACCCAGGCTACCTTCTTTTCATTGTCGCCAACAAAGGGATCGGGAATGCGTTTGAGTGCCAACAGATCGGTATGAACCCCACCAGGGACAGTGGCGGTCAGCCATTCCCTTTCATTAGATTTTTTGAACTTCCACGTACCGGTTAATGACAAGGTTTTCATTGAGCTACCACCTCACCTGTAGATTTGTTTTTTATCGAAATCCGATAAAGCGCATACAGAATCACAAAATCAATCACCATGCAAAGTGGCATAACTTCCAAAGAGAATCGCACTGCCAACACACCGAGCAGGCTGGGAATCAACGCTGTTCCCAAACCAGAGGCAGCCATTTGCATGCCAATAGTATTACCGGTATGGTCTTCTCCGACCCTCCGACTTGTTCCAGAGATGAAAGCCGGGAAGATTGGCGCGATTGCCAATCCGATCATGGCTACAGCGAGCAGATTTACCCATTCCGCTGGGTTCCAGAGGAGCAAACCAGCGCCAAGAATGGCTGCAGCCAGGCTGCACTGTACGAGGGTATGAACTCCCACCTTTTTGGCATAGAGGCCGGCGATGATTCGCCCAATGGTGAATGTGGCCCAATAACTACCCGCGACAATTCCAGCCATCTCGGGGTTGACATGACGCGATTCGACCAGCAGGCTGTAGGTCCAGGTGCCGAAGGAGACTTCAGCGCCAACATATGTAAAAAATAATGCCGCGCTCAACCAGGCTCGGGGTTGTTTCATTGTTGAGAGCATGGGTATTTTTTCTTTGGGTTTGGCTTCAGTTGGAGCGCCTTCAGTCTGTAATCTGTTCTTCATCCACATGGGCAGTGTCAGTAAAAAGGCAAGCGCCATCACGAATTGAAAACCACCGACGATGCGATACCCGATACGCCAGGAATTCCAGGTGGAAAGCGCGATCGTCATGATGACAGGACCACAGGTGATTCCCACGCCATAACTGGCATGCAGCCACTGCATGAGGCTCTCGTTATAATGGGCCTCGACGTAATTATTCAGCCCAGCGTCAATGGCTCCAGCACCAAGCCCACTCAAAACACCAAGGACAGCCATCATCCAGAAAACGGGGACAAGCGTATAACTGATGAGAGCAGTGCCTGTCATAACACAACTGATGGTCAGTATCTTTCCCACGCCAAAACGTTGGATTAGCGGTCCACTGGAAAAACTGGAGGTCATATAGCCAGCCACCGAAATTGGCATCAGTATACCCACAGCGTCCAGTGATACGCCGAAACTGCCGCGGATCGAAGGCCAGGCAACCCCCAGAAGACCATCGGGCATACCCAGAGCAATAAACGCGATATAAGCCAAGATCAAAAGTCCAAGTTTTGGAACTTTGTTTAGTCTTTGCTTGATTGTCAACAAAATAAACCTTTCCAAACGATTCAGGCTTTATCGAGTCAAAAGGAAGCACGAAGGCTTCCTTTTGACCGAAGTAGCATAATCCAAATGTACGATCCAAATAGAGTGATCTTCCCCTTCTAAATCAACTCTTGGAATAAGTCACTGTTGAAAGATCCCACTCCTCATGGATCTTGGGTACATCGCTGATGAGGCGTTTAGTGTAGGCTTGTTTTGGAGTAAGGATTACCTGGTCAGCTGTTCCGCTCTCAACCATCTTTCCATGCTCCATGATATAGACACTATCAGAAACGTAGTATGCCAATCCGATGTCGTGAGTAATAAAGATCAGCGTCATGCCGGTTTCTTTGCGGAGCTTTAGCAACATATCCAAAATCGTTGCGCGAGAACAGGCATCGATCATCGAAGTTGGTTCATCGGCAAGTAGAATCTTGGGTTTAAGCAGGAAAATGCGGGCGATCATCAAGCGCTGCATTTGTCCACCAGAGAGCTCGAACGGGTACTTGTTTGTCAGTTCTTCATATTTCAGGTTGACAAAACTGCAGGCTTCTGTCATCAAAACTACCTTCTCTTCGTGCGAGAGATGGCCGGTTTCGCGCATCTTGATGCAATCCAAGAGAACATCGTCAATCTTGTGAAAGATATTGTAGGAGGAATATGGATCCTGGAAGATCGCCTGGATACTTTTCCAGTACTCTTTCTTTTTTCGTGAGCTGCTGATATCCCGTTTTTTACCCTGGAAGTACACTTCCCCTTCTGTCGGGTTAATTAATCCAAGCAGCATTTTCGCGAGAGTGGTTTTTCCACTACCTGATTCTCCAACGATCGAAACGATCTCACCCTCATGAAAATCGAAGTTTACATGGTCGACCGCGACCGTTCTGGTGCGGCCGAGCCCGAAAACTTTGGTTAGCCCTACCCCTTTGAGGCATGATCTCTGTTTATCAGCCATTTTCGTAATCCTTCCTTAATTGCTGTTCCGTGAAGATGCAACGATACTCGCGATCACCTTTTGCTTCACGCATCGAAATGGAATGCACCTTACACTCAGGCTGTACATATTTACATCGGGCTGCGAAGCGGCATCCCTCGGGTGGACGTTTCAAGTTGGGTGGAACGCCGGGAATTGCGGTCAGTTTCGCATTTCGTAGACCACTTTCAGGGACGATGATGGAGCCCATCAAACCTTTTGAATATGGATGGATAGGATCAAAAACAGTCTGCTGCGCGGTTCCTTTTTCGACAATCTGACCAGCATACATCACCATGATATCATCGGTAACGTTGTAGAGCAGCGGAAGTTCATGGGTGATAAAGATCATCGATTTGATCAAACCGGTTTCCATCAAATCCAAGAGCATCTTGATGACCATCTTTTGACTTGTGACATCCAATGCTGAGGAAGGTTCATCAGCGATGAGGATCTTCGGACCCAGAATGACAGATACCGCGATGACCGTGCGTTGTTTCATACCGCCAGATAATTCAACTGGATACTTGTGAAGCACTTCTTCCGGCAAACCAAGCAGTTCAAAACGCTGTCTGGCAAAATCGTAGACATCCGATTTTGTCATTTTCGGATTGTGCGCCCAGATCACATCTTGAATGAAGTTAATTACTTTCTGTGTCGGATTCAAGGCGTTCATAGCTGCCTGAGGGATATACGCGATTTCAGTCCCCAGGATCGTCCGCCTGACCTCATCTGGATTCATTCCAGAAATGTTCTTGCCATCGATGATGATCTGACCACTGGTGTAATGCAGCGGCGGAAAATAGTATCCCATCAAACTCAGAGCAAGGGTAGATTTACCACAACCAGATTCACCTGCGATACCAAGCGATTTACCTTCTTCAACCTTTAATGACACATGGTCAACCGCGTAGACATCTTCTTTGAATCTGGTTATGTATTTTGTAGTGAGCTCATTTACTTCAAGCATTACTTTAGCCATCGTAATCACCTAGTCCCTTAGTGCCGGATTGAATACCTGGTCAAGGCCAGTATTCATCAAGTTCATCGAGAATGTGATCAGCGCGATCGTCACAAGCACAGGAAGGTAGGCCCACCATTTACCGAGGACGTGCGCCTGGTAGATCATTGCCCAGTTCATCATCAAACCCAACGTGGGAACATCTGTGGTCCTTGGCCCCAAGCCTAAAATCGACAGGCTGGCCTCAGCCAAAATGCCAGAGGAAATCTGGAGGATCAAAGCCATGATCACATAGGACATGATATACGGCAAAATATCACTGAAAATGATGTTGAAAGTGGAATGTCCAGACAGTTTTGACAGGTTCACATGATCGCGATTACGTAATGAGATCACTTGTGACCGAACCGCCCTGGTCGTCCAGACCCAGGACGTCAGACCGATAACTGTGGCTATCGTAAACGCTCCACGTTTGTCCTGACCAATACTGTAAGAGATCAAGATGAGCAAGACCATTGAGGGAATGACGGTAAAGAGGTTCGTGATGAACATTATCACGTCATCCACCCAACCACCAACATAACCAGAAATCAATCCGAGGGTCAGACCAATGAAGGTTGCGATCAAGCCGGCTACGAGACCGATCTGTAAGGATACGCCGGCAGCGGTAACCAGTTCGGTGAGGATATCTCGGCCAAAATTATCAGTGCCCAGTGGGAACCAGCGAACATTAGCTACTTGTTTTACGTTCACGTAATCAGTCTGTTGTATAGTAGCGATTTCATTTGTTTCACCAGTTGAATCATCCACCTGCATTACCGTCAATCCCTCTTTTGAGAGTAATCCCTGGACAGAGGCATTCAAGCGTTGATAATATCGCTGTTTCGCGTAAGTCATTCCAAGAGTTTTGGATTTACTGTATTCATTCTCCCAAAGCTTGAGCAATGAGGATATATCCGAAGTATCAATCTGATCTGCGGGAATTCCATCCATGATTAACCAGGTTTTCATATCCTTCTTGTTCTCTTCGGTGAGTTTACTGGCTATACGTTTCTCAGTCGCATCGTCAAGATTGATCGAATACTTGGTTGTAGCATTGATACTGTCATAGATATTAACATAAGTACCAGGCGGGAAGAATGTCCCTTTGCCAATACTTTCCAATGGATCATCCGGAACAAACAGTGGATAAAATATGACCATGGCCAACAAAGCCATGAAAATGCAGAAACCGACTACAAATTTTCCGGAGTGAAATACTTGATTAAGTGTGTTTTTCATAGTGGTCACTCTGCCTAATCGGATTGAGCCGCTTTAATTCGCGGGTCAATCAAACCGTAGATCATTTCAATGGCAAAGTTAGCAATTAAAACCATCAAAGTAATGATCAACGTTACTGCGGAAATCAACGGGTAATCCTGTCCCATTACCGCATTCAACAAGGTATATCCCAAACCGGGATAACTGAAAACGATCTCAGCGATCAAAGCGCCACCCACCATGGTACCGATGGACAATGCCAAACCTGTAATCTGCGGTAACATGGCGTTGCGGAATACATAACCCACGATTTTGTTATCCTTGATGCCCATAAATCGGCTGTATTTCACGTAGTCTGCGTTTAGTTCGTAGATAGACATTGAACGCATACCGATCGCTTGTCCGCCAATAGCAATGATCACAATTGACCAGAACGGCAACTGATAATGAACAATCACAGACCAAATGAATTTCCAGCTAAAATCTGGGATCAGATCAAACCCATACCCCCCTGAGGTTGGGAACCACCTCAACTTGACACCAAAAATCACCATTAATATAACGGCCATACCAAAAGCCGGGAAATTGCTCACGAAAATACTGATGGGCATAATGACTTTGTCGAATCCCTTTTTCAGGTAAGCTGCGAGTGCGCCCAGCGTATTACCGATAAGCCATCCGATAATGATCGCGGGGAATTGCAGACAAATAGTCCACCAGATGGAAGAACTCAAAATATCAGAGACAGGTCGCGGAAATTGACTGAATGATGTACCAAAATTCCCACTAAAAACATTTTTAATATATAGAGCAAATTGCGTCAGCATCGGCTTATCAAGGCCAAATGAGCGTTGGTACTGCTCGTAAGTTTCCTTCATACCAGTAGAATTCGACATGCCCTGAGCGATTCTAGCTGTAATGGCGGCTACTGGATCACCAGGCATGAGACGTGGAAGTATGAAATTCAATAAAAAAGCAAATACAGCGGTGACGAATAACCAGACGAGTTTGTTCAGAAAATACTTACGGTATCCTTTCAAAGCAATACCTCCAAATTATGGATTTACAGCCATGTTCCGGACAAAATCGGAACATGGCTGTATACATTAAAGCTTATTTATTACGGGTTGACAAGCGTCAGGTTATAGAGACCAGCAATGCTGTAACCGTCAGTGAGATCCAGGGGCGGAACAGCAGGATCGGTACCATCACCTTCGTGCGGGAAGTTCGTCCAAACACTCTCGTTCACAGTATGGAAAGCCTGCGGGCGATACATGAGTGTGAAGGAAGGAACATCGGTCAAGTAGATCTTAACCAACTTGGTGTAAGCATCCTTGAGGGCTGCTTCGTCAGTCATGGTCGGGATCGCTTTGATCAATGCGTCAGCTTCGGGATTGCTGTAGCCACCCCAGTTGCCGTTCCAGTTGTTGGTGGTCTTAGCGAATTCGCCGCTGATCAAGTGGCGGATGCGGCTCCACGGCTGGGTCGGGCCAGCGCCATCGGACCACATCATGAAGATGTCGTAGCCGGTTTCGGGCAGAGGCCAGTTGGTAACAACAGTCTGATATACGGACCATTCGGGGTAGTTGGTGGTGATATCGATGCCGATCTTGGCACCAGCGGCAGCAACAACCTCAATGGCAGCCTGCCAGTCGGACCAGCCGTTCGGGCAGGTGGCGACATAGGTCAGTTTCTTGCCATTGTATTCACGCCATCCATCACCATCGGTGTCTTTGATACCAGCTTCGTCAAGCATAGCATTGGCGCCTTCGATATCATTGCCAGCCCACTGCAGATCTTTGACAGCGTCGTGATCGAACAGGGCCTGTTCACCGGGGGTCGGGTTCATCAAGGAGCGTGGAACCTGGGTGAAGGTTGCGGATTGGTTGGTCATAGCGTTGGCGATGATGGTGTCATAGTCAACAGCGATGGCAATTGCTTTGCGGATTACGACATTATCCAAACCATAGGAACCCATATTGAAGAACGCGGTCGGGAGGCTTGCGCCAATTCCGTACGGAGCTTCAGACAGGTAAGTGGAGATGGGCAGATTGTCCTTCAACCACAGATCCTGAACGTTGGAGTTGAACTGCTGGCTGACATCAACTTCACCAGCCTGCAGAGCGGTCGTACCGGCAGCATTGTCTTTGTAGATGATGTGAGCAAGGTACTTCGGAGCGGGCAGTTTGCCCCACATGGAGGCATCAGCACCCCAGTAGTTGTCGTCACGAATGAGGACAACTTTGGTGTCATCAGCGAAGAACTTGTGGTAGGGGCCAGAGTAAACAACGTCTTCAGCGGTATCAGCAAGGAAGGCAGCAGCATCGCCATTGGCGCGTGCTTCGAGGGTCTGAGTCCATGCTTTCTGATTGACGTAGTTGCTGCTCACATAGGCCTGAACCAGCAGAGGATTCAATGCTTTGCCATCTTCGCCAAGTTTTGCTTTGATAACGACAGTGGATGCATCGGCTGCAACAATGTCTTCGATGTAATCTTTGTTGGCAGCACCGGTCGAGTCGTTATACTTCACATGGGTAGCCCAGGTGTAAGCAACATCTTCTGCAGTCACGGGTGTTCCATCACTCCAATGAGCGGCTGCATTGATCTTGAAGGTGAGTTCAGTCTTGGCATCGTTCCAGGTATAGGGACCGTCAGCCAGCAGAGGATACACCTTGCCATCCATCATGTTGTAGATGTAAGGGGTCTCGAACATGGTTACACGGGCGTTATCCTGTTGCGCGATAGCCATGGCGTTGTTGCAGTTGGAGGAGTACGGGTTCCAACAAACAACAGCACCCCACTGCTGACCGTTGAAGTAAAGGGTCTCATTACGAGGGAGAACAGTATCTCCAGCCATTACTTCGGTAGCGGCGGGGGCCTCGGTTACAACAGCTTCAGTGGCTGCGGCGGCTTCAGTAGTCGCTACAGGCGCAGTGGTTGCTGTGTTACCGCAGGCACTCAGCAGCATGCTGAGGACTAACAAAACTGACAAAACAAGCATCGTGCGTTTCATTTTCTTCTTTCTCCTTTTAAGGTTAGTAAAAACTGATTGGCCCAAAATCTTCTCTTCTTCGATAAACCACCTCCTTTTATAATTTCCGCATCAAAATGAGAGCGTTCCCAAGATTGACAACAAAATCGTACTCCTTACGTCCTCATTCCATTGTGGATGCGCCGCATGACTCACGGACAACTAGCTCCGTGTCCATGATTATTCCCTGAGTGGACTTTACTCCTGATTCAATCGCATTGATCAGGAATTCCACTGCTCTACTCCCCATCATCGAAGGCATCTGCCTGATTGTCGTCAATGGAGGAATTGTCTTTGATGAATTGGGGAGGTCATCAAATCCTACAATTGCGACATCTTCCGGGATTCGTAAATTCGCTTCCCGAAGGGCACGCATGGCGCCATAGGCCATTGTATCACTGGCAACAAAAACGGCATCAGGTTTGTACTTTAACAGCCGCATCATTGCCTTATATCCGCCTTCTTCCGTAAAATCTCCTTCGGCAACCAATTCGGGCCTCGAAGGAAAATTAGAATCCTGTAAAGCCTTGAGGTAACCCTGGTATCTATCATATCCAGAAATTTGGTTTTGTATGCCTGTAATCGTAGCAATTCGTTTATATCCAAGCCTGACCAAATGCATTGTGGCTTTACGGCTGGATTGCACGTTATCGACATCCAAATAATTCACAGCAGCAGACGGATGACGCCCGATGAGGATGTATGGCATTTTGCTTTCCACGATCGACTCGATGATCGGATCATTCATCGGGATGGAAGCCACCAATACCCCATCCACCAATCCATTGTGGAGGATGCGGGAAATCATACGTCGTTCATACTCCGGCTCAGAAAGCCAAAGCATGACGGAATACTCACGCGTATTACAAACAGCAGAGACTCCTTGAAGGAGTTGAGGAAAATACGGATCTGTAAAAATAACTGTTACACTCGCGGGGATTACCACACCAATTACATTTGTCCGCCCTGATGCCAACCCTCTAGCCGCAAGATTGGGTTGGAAATTATAACTATTAATAACCTGCATCACCTTTTGACGGGTTTGATCTTTAACGTTCTCTTCTTCGTTTATCACTCGCGAAACAGTGGAGCGAGAGACTCCACTCAGACGAGCGATATCTTCAAGGGTAAGAGGCATAAAAACCTTATAAGTTCCTTATCGTTAGATTGTCGTAAAACGAACCAGGTACTTACTGATCTTGTTCATAGAACAATGCAATTCTTACTTAGCTGCTATGGCCGAACCGAATATTGAGTCTAGTTATAAACCGTGGTATGATTATGAGAGCGCTCTCAATGATTACTGATATTATATGACCTTTTTTGAAATTGTCAATCACCTTTTTGATTAGTTGAACTTACGTTGCACCTCGCAATTTAATCTTGTCTTTTTCAAGGAGTTTTTTCATGAACGCGCAATCACTCCCCAATATCCCCTGGGAGGAAAACTCATCAAAATTCAATGAAGTCGTTTGGCGGTACAGCCAGAATCCGATCATTCCACGCGATCTGATCCCTTCTTCGAACAGCATTTTCAATAGCGCGGTTGTTCCCTTTAATGGTGAATTCGCAGGCGTCTTCCGCTGCGATAACCGGAAGCGCGAAATGAATCTGAACCGCGGGTTCAGCAAAGACGGAATTAACTGGCAGATTGATAACGATCCCATCGAATGGCTTTGCGATGACCCCGAGATAGGTCGATTCCAATATCGCTATGACCCACGCGTTCTCTGGTTGGAAGATCGCTATTACGTCACCTGGTGTAATGGCTATCATGGTCCAACTATTGGTATCGGGTATACCTATGACTTTCAAAAGTTCCATTTCCTCGAAAATGCCCTTCTCCCCTTCAATCGCAATGGCGTGCTTTTTCCCCGCAAAATTAATGGTAAATACGTAATGTTCAGCCGACCAAGCGACAACGGGCATACACCCTTTGGCGACATTTACCTGAGTCAATCACCCGATATGATTCACTGGGGGGAGCATCGTTTCGTGATGGGCGTGACCGAAGGATGGCAGAGCACCAAGGTTGGCGCCGGTCCTGTGCCCCTCGAAACCCCTGAAGGTTGGTTGCTGATCTATCATGGCGTGCTCACTTCGTGTAACGGGTTCGTGTATAGTTTTGGCGCCGCTCTACTCGACCTTGATAAACCGTGGAAAGTGATGTATCGGACGAAACCTTACATCCTCCATCCAAAGGAACTCTATGAGAACGTTGGTGATGTACCCAACGTAGCCTTTCCATGCGCCACATTAGTGGACGGAGATACCGGCAGGATGGCTATTTATTATGGTGGCGCTGATACGGTAACTTGTCTGGCTTTCACCCGCGTGCCAGAATTGATCGAATTTATAAAAGCAAATTCGTACTAGGCAATCATCTTTATCCACGCAAAGAGGTTATCTTATGAAATATGGTTGGTTCGACGATCAAAATCTTGAATACGTCATCACCCGTCCCGATACTCCCCTGCCTTGGATCAACTACCTGGGCAACGAAGCCTATTATGGCATCATCTCCAACACCGCGGGGGGATATTCCTTTTATAAGGACGCCCGCCTGCGCAGGTTGACAAGGTTCCGTTACAACAACGCTCCTCTGGATTCTGAAGGTCGTTATATCTACTTGCGGGATGATCAATCCAAAAAACCGTGCTTCTGGTCACCCACCTGGGCGCCAACCCGCACGAAATTGGATCTCTATGAATGCCGGCATGGATTGGGTTACACGACCATTCACTCAAAATCTCACGGGATCGAATCGTCCACCAAATATTTCGTGCCACTAGGTGAAAACCTGGAAATTTGGGAGCTGACCCTATCAAATAACCGGCCTGATAACGCTGACTTATCAATATATTCAGCTTTAGAATTTTGCCTGTGGGACGCGATGGATGATGCCAACAACTTCCAGCGTAATTATTCAGTGGGCGAAGTGGAAGTGGTGGACGATGTGATCTATCACAAGACCGAATACCGTGAACGTCGCGATCATTTTGCTTTCTTTGCCTGTTCAGAAAAACTCGTCGGATTCGACACTCAGCGAGATGACTTCCTTGGACCGTATCGTGGCTGGAACGCACCAATGGCAGTGGAAAAAGGCATCTCGAACAATTCAGTCTGCATGGGCTGGCAACCAATTGGTTCTCATCATGTTAAAGTTACTTTGAAGCCCAGTGAAACCAAAAAGATTATCTTTCTGCTAGGTTATCAAGAGAACAAGCAAAATGAGAAATTTAGCCCACCGAACTCTCAGGTGATCAATAAGCGACATGTGAAGCCTGTGATCGCAAAATATCTCAAACAGGAAACCGTCGACAAAGCATTCAATGCACTACAAGAGTACTGGCGAGATCTTCTCGAGAAACTTCAGGTTGATACCCCCGACCTGCATACCAACCGGATGGTAAACATCTGGAACGCGTATCAGGTGATGACGACCTTCAACTTTTCACGCTCCACCTCCTACTTCGAATCTGGTATCGGTCGCGGCATGGGGTTCCGCGACTCGAACCAGGATTTGCTGGGGTTTATGCACTTGATTCCGGAACGTGCCAAAGAGCGTATCCTCGACCTGGCAGCAACCCAGCTCCCCAGTGGCGGCGCGTACCATCAGTACCAACCTTTGACAAAGTTGGGCAACAACGATATCGGCAGCAACTTCAATGACGATCCGCTTTGGCTGGTGCTATCCGTCTCCGCGTATATTAAAGAAACTGGTGACTGGTCGATTCTCAAAGAACCTGTGCAATACGACAATAAACCCGGTAGCGAAGAACCTCTTTACAATCACCTGCAGCGCTCCATCCAATACACACTCGACCGAATTGGTCCGCATGGGCTACCCCTCATCGGTCGCGCCGATTGGAACGATTGTCTCAACCTTAATTGTTTCTCAGATAAACCAGGGCAATCTTTTCAGACCACAACAAATAAAGACGGTAAGGTGGCTGAGAGCGTATTCATCGCCGGGTTGTTCGTGTTGGCATGTAAAGAAATGGAAGAAATCGCTCGCCGCAGTGGCAATGCGGATGAAGCAATTAAGATAGAAAAAGCTCGCAAGCAAATGGAAAAAGTCACCAATGAAGCTGGTTGGGATGGTGAATGGTTCCGTCGTGCCTATGATAATTTCAGCAACCCCATCGGCTCAAAGGAATGCAAGGAAGGTCAGATTTTCATAGAGCCTCAGGGAATGTGTGTGATGGCCGGCATTGGTGTGGAAAATGGAAACGCGAAAAAGGCGCTTGATTCCGTTGAAAAACGTTTAGCGGGAAAGCGTGGCATTGTCGTCTTGAATCCGGCATACACCCAGTATTACTTGCACATCGGTGAGATATCCTCTTACCCGCCAGGATACAAAGAGAATGGCAGTATCTTCTGCCATACCAACCCATGGGTAATGATCGCTGAAACCCGTATAGGCCGTGGTGACAAGGCGCACGATTACTATCTTCGTATTAATCCATCACTTTTGGAAGATGAAAGCGAAGTTCACCGCACTGAACCCTATGTATACGCCCAGATGATATCAGGTCCTGAAGCCGTTAAACAGGGTGAAGCCAAGAATTCATGGTTAAGCGGTAGCGCTGCCTGGAATTATGTGGCCATTACTCAATATATCTTGGGAATCCGTCCAGGATTTGATGGCCTTACGATTGAACCAGTATTTCCTACTTCCTGGAAGAAATTTACAGCAAAACGTACTTTCAGAGGCGTCAAGTACGCTATCGAAGTGGAACGTATCGGAAATGGTAATAAGGTAGAACTTTGGGTTGATGGTAAACCAATCACTGGAAATATTGTTCCTCTTCCGAAAGCAGGCGTGAAGAAGGTGACCGTTAGCGTGAAGGTGAGCTGATGCAATACGGATACTTTGACGATGAGAAAAAAGAATATGTGATCACACGGCCAGACACGCCGCAATCGTGGAGTAATTATCTCGGGTCAACGGAGTACGGCGCTATCATCACAAATAACGCTGGCGGTTATGGCTTTTTCAGATCCGGGGCAAAGGGTCGGTTCCTGCGGTTACGCTTCAACAGTGTACCCATGGACCAACCCGGACGTTACTTTTATCTGCGCGACAGGCAAAACGGTGACTACTGGTCCGCTTCCTGGCAGCCAGTTGGGAAACCCCTTGATCAATACTCAAATACCTGCCGCCATGGTACCGCGTATACTGTTATTGAATCCGAATACACTGGAATCGCCACCGAGACGACTTATTTCGTCCCTCTTGGTGAGCATTTTGAATACTGGAAGTTGAAGATAACCAATCGTTCTAATCATGCTCGGGAACTATCTGTTTTTTCATTTTGCGAATTCACGAACCAATGGAATACCACACAGGACCAGGTGAACCTGCAATATTCCCTATTCATTACAAAAGGTGAACTGACCGGGGATAACCTTCTACGGGTCGCGATTCAAGATAATTTTGCGAAAGATACAGAACAGTTTTACCCCCAAGACATGTCGATGCGCACATGGATGGGATTGGTAGGCTCCCCCATCACCGGTTACGATACCAGCCGTGAAGCTTTCATCGGTACTTATGGAGGTTATCACGCCCCGGCTGCTGTGGTGATTGGTAAATGCGGCAATAGCAACGCCTACGGTGACAACAGCTGCGGCAGTCTCCAAACCGAGATCACGTTACAACCCGGTGAAAGTCGCGAAATTTTGATCCTCCTTGGGATCGGAGACGCGCGTGATACTGGTAAGAAGAAGATGGAGGAATACGGTTCCATCGAAGCAGCTAATCGGGAACTAGAAAAGTTAAAATCCCACTGGCATTCAATGCTTGGAAAAATGATGGTGAAAACACCGGATGAAGAACTGAATCATACGGTCAACACGTGGGGCTTATATAACTGCCTCATTACCTTCGCCTGGTCGCGTGCCGCCAGCCTGGTCTACAATGGTGAACGCGACGGTCTAGGTTTCCGCGACTCGGTTCAGGATATTCTCGGTGTGCTCACCGCCATCCCTACCGAAGCCAAAGCTCGTCTGGAATTGATGCTGACCGGGCAGGTCAACTGCGGTGGCGCGATCCCTGTGATCCAACCCTTCGACCACCATCCTGGAAAAGAAAAAGCTCCTGAACCTGAGGAATTCCGCTCGGATGATTGTCTGTGGTTCTTCAACGCAGTGCCAGCCTATGTCAACGAGACGGGTGATTTTGATTTTTATAACAAGGTTCTTCCTTACGCAGATAAAGGGGAAGATACCGTGTATGGTCATCTCAAGCGTGCCCTGGAGTTCAACCTGGAACGTTTGGGGAAGCATGGTTTGCCTTGCGGCCTGCTGGCAGATTGGAACGACTGTCTTCGGTTAGGATACAACGGCGAAAGCCTGTTCGTGGGCTTCCAGGTGCGAATGGGATTGATAAAATTATCAGAACTCGCTGGTAAACTCGGTCACGATGAAGACATCCGATGGGCAAAAGAAAAATTGGACGCGCTCGATAAAAGTATTCAAGAAATTGCCTGGGATGGAGAATGGTTCATATGGGCTATTGGCGACGACGGTACGATTTACGGCACTAAAGATTATGACGAAGGTCAAGTGTATTTGAACACGCAGGTTTGGTCGGTGCTCAGTGGTGCAGCAACCAAAGAACAAGCTGAAAAGTGCATGAAGTCTGTGAAAGAAAAACTAGCCACTCCCTTCGGGCTGATGCTCTCCGCTCCGCCGTTTGTTAAGACTTCGATCGAAGTGATGCGCGCGGTAGTTTTTAACACTGGGATTAAGGAGAACGCAGGGATCTTTAATCACACACAGGGTTGGGGGATCATGGCTGAGTGTCTCTTGGGCCACGGCGATCAAGCTTATGAATATCTTCGGGCTGCCATGCCGGCTGCCTACAATGACAAAGCCGAGATACATCAATGTGAACCGTATGTTGAGGCGCAAACCACATATTCCATCTTCTCGCCACGCGCCGGTAACACCCGCACCTCTTGGCTGACCGGTGCGGCTGCCTGGCTATATTACAGCGCCACCCAGTACGTTCTGGGGATCCGGCCGCAGGAAGATGGTCTCTTAATCGATCCATGCATCCCTGCCAGATGGGATGGCTTTTCTGTCTCGCGAGAATTTCGTGGCAAGCAAATTGAGATCGAAGTACATAATCCAAAACATGTATGTTCAGGAGTAACCAGACTCTGCTTGAACAGCGAAGAAATTGAGAATAATACTATTCCCGTTAACAAGCTATCCGATATAAATAAAGTAGAAGTTTGGATGGGATGATAAAAACACAAAAATAATGTAAGATTGAAGTCGGCTGTTCATTTTCTCTGCCGACTTTCTTTTTAGAGCAACGCCATGAATTTACTTTTTGAATCGTTCCAATCAGTTTTTCGACGACCCAAACCGTTCGAATTCTACACATCCGCGGAACTATGGACGAATGAACATACTTCTAAACAGATGCTCGCCTGTCACCTTAACGATGAAGTAGATCTATCATCCCGCAATGCCGAATTCGTCAAGCGTTCTCTCGAATGGATCATCACATACTTTGGCGTGAAAGAAGGGACAAAAATCGCTGATTTTGGCTGCGGTCCAGGGTTGTATACGCTGCCATTGGCTAAACTGGGAGCCAATGTTACTGGTATTGATTTTTCAGAACGTTCATTGGAATACGCCAGAAATCGGGCAACTGAAGCAAGGGTATCGATCAATTATATCTGTCAGGATTACTTGGGTTTCGAAACAAATGAGCGATTTGATCTTATTTTGATGATTTACTGCGATCTGTGCGTTCTCAGCCCTGCACAACGATCCGTGCTTTTGAAGAAATATCGGAGTATGCTCACACCGCAAGGTAAAATCCTGCTCGATGTAAGTTCGCTGGCCGGATACGCACACTTCAAAGAAGCGGCGTCAATCGAAGTGAGCCAACTCAATGGCTTCTGGTCTCCCAACCCGTATTACTGTCTCCTCAATTCATTTAAGTATAATGAAGAAAAAGTAACCCTCGACAAGTATACGATCGTCGAAGCCGATCGTATTCGTACGGTGTATAACTGGTTGCAATACTATGAACCTGAATCGCTCAAGGCCGAGTTCTTTGCCTGTGGGTTAAATATCCAGGAATACCTTGGAAATGTCGCTGGTGACAAATATGACGCGATTGCTTCCGAATTTGCCGTGATCGCTCATCCAGATTAAGGTTTCTTAATTTTTCATCAGTGCCCTCTTGATTTTGATTTTTTACTGTGCTATAATGCAACCGGTTGCATAAATAAGGTCGTTTTATGAGTAAAAAGACTGTTCAAACCATTGAAGATATCGCGAAATTGGCGAATGTTTCCAAATCGACTGTATCGCGCGCTTTAAACGATAGTCCACTCATAAAAGAGGAGACCCGTGAGCAGATTAAGGCCATTGCCAAAGAGAACAATTTTTGCTTTAAAGCAACCGCTCGAAGCCTGAGCCTGGGTCAGAGTCACACGATCGCGTTCATCACCCACTCATACAGCGAGTGCTTCTCGATGGAGGACCTTTTCAGCCTGGAGATCATGGGCGGCATCTCGACTGGTCTGACCGCGCTCGGTTATGATTTTTTGGTCGTCCATGTGGATCCCCACAAGACGGATTGGGCGCATGAGTACCTAGACAGTGGCAAGGTAGACGGATTTATTTTGAACACGTCCAGCCGGAAACAGTATCATATCAAAGCCCTGTACGAAATGGAAGCGCCATTTATCGTATGGGGTGTGCCTGAACCGAATTATTGCTATCCCTCGGTTACTGGAGACAATATTTCTGGTGGGTTGCTCGCTACAGAGCATCTCATTAAAATCGGCAGGCAAAAGATCGCATTCATTGGTGGTGCTGATTATGAGCGCGAGGTGCAACAACGATACGCTGGATACGAAAAAGCGCTCAAGAATGCAAACCGCGAGGTTAACCCTCTAATGGTTACCTATGGTGACTATTCGCTGGCCTCTGGAAACACCGCCATGGAGCAACTTTTACAGCAGGCTCCCGATCTTGACGCGGTCTTTGTCAACAGCGATCTGATGGCCATTGGTGCGATCAACGTGATTCAGAGCAAAGGTAAGCGCGTGCCAGAAGATATCGCTGTGGTCGGTTACGACGATCTTTCGATCGCGGCATTGAACAACCTTCCACTTACAACTATCCGCCAGAACATCCCGATGGCAGGTAGATTACTGGCACAGAACCTGGTGCAGTTTATTAAATCGGGAGTGATCACTAATGTGACCATGCCCGTTGAATTGGTAATTCGCAAATCAGCATAAGAGAAGCATATTTTTTTGAGCCGTGTTGCAACCGGTTGCAGAAAAGAGGAGAAAATGTTTGAATCAAATTTGATCACTTCTATCGTTGTCTGGGACCACATCCTCGAGATCGAGGAAACCCGACGTATTGACCCGTTTGGCGATTTCCCTGAGGGAAACCAACCCATCGATCCGGACACACATCCTATCGTATCCATCTTTAAGTTACCGGAAGGTAACAATGAACCGGAATGCGCGCAGTGCCCGCAAAACAGTAAAACGCAACCAGCATGATGCGTTTCCTTTCTTTTTTTCTCGCAAAACGCACGCGATACAGCGTGCGTTTTGCATTACCAACAGTTGATATAATAACTCCCCGTTATTCTCGGGGAGTTATTATATTAGGGTTTACTGAACACCACTTTCCATACGCCAGCTGAGTCGTTGCTCACCGGAGAAGCGTTGCCTACGATACAGATCCATGTATTGCCAGGTTGAAGCCGCATTGGATTCTTATTCGCGTCAAAAAATTGAAGTGGAGAAACTCCGCTGTATCCCTTCCATGTTCCTTCGTAAATCTGTCCATCCCTGAAGAGCAACATCTTGCCACTATATCCAATTAGCGATACTTTGTGAGCAGTATCACCACTATACACAGTTTCATAGTTGGCAAAAACAACGATGACATTGGAAAAGGCAAGCTGTTGATTGTTATTGCGATCCACCCAGGGGATCATGGTGTAGTTGTTCTCATCGAGCTTATTATCAATCCAGGCCAAATATTTCTTTGATGAAGGATCGTACTTCCACTGGCTTTCGTTCATCAGGCCAAAGTGCATGGTGAAATCGGTTCCTGCCGCCCCACCCTCGGGGGGGATGGTGGCAAAAGCCATTCCATTCAGATCAGGTTTTGTTTTTAATGCACTTTCATTCTTTTCGTAGCGGACCGTCATTTCTGCGGTATCTGCAAACCAGCTGATCTCTGAAATTCCCAAGTCCTTATTACATATCGATGGACAGGTATATTGAGATCCTTGTAGAACCCGACTGTAGCCAAGCATGTTGTAAATGTAATCCATTTCAGGTTTCCAAGCATACATCAAGCCGAGGATCCCCTGGTACATGCTTACAAGATCGCCATCGATGAATCTACCTGACCGGATGGGACCTACTTGTTTGGAGTCTTGCCCATAATAAAGTGCCAAAAAGCGATTCGCGCCTTCACCTGTTGAGTAATCAAAAACAATATCCGCTTGCGACAATCCAGCGTGAGGGCGACCTTCGCGTGGAAAATTGGACACCTTAACCATCACTGGGCGGCGGTCAAGAATTGAAGGGTCGGAAACAGTTAATCCAGTGAGAGGATTGACATTATCCGGAAAATTATCTGGTCCATACGATACGGGTATAGAGGTAGCCGTGGCTGTTGGAGCTGGTGTGGAGGTTAACGTGGGAATCGTCGTGAGAGTGGGTAATGCTGTCATCGTCATGTTGACAGCAGCCTGCATGGTTCCCTGCACATCTGCCTCAGAAACCGGCTGACATGCGCTAAGGATAACGCTGACAGAGAAAAGAATGGCAGTGATGATCGCCGCCGATTTTGAAATTTTCATTGATACTCCTGTATCGTGTATTTACAATATCAGTTGCGAATTATAACAAACAAAAAATGAGAAAATGTCAAGAAAAGCTCCCCGTCTCTACTACGGGGAGTCTTTGTTTTTTTTGTGAATAAACTATGGCTTGGCGAAGGATACATACCACACACCTGGTGAGATTTGATCCACTTTAGAATAATATCCTGTGATATTGATCCAGGTAGTTCCTGGCTGTAAATCCAGGTGGTTGCCTTTGTCGTCAAAGAATTGCAAGGGTACATCCGGTCGAGTAGATTTCCAGGTACCTTCGTACATCATTCCATTACGGAAAAGCATCATCTTCCCCGATGTACCTACCAGGTGAACCTCATGAATGGTGTCATATTTTGTTAGTGTTTCATAGGTAGCAAAAATGACGATTACATTCGAGAAGGCTAATTGCTCATTTGTGTTCCGGTCGACCAATGGAATCATATTGTAAGCTTCAGTGACCGGGTCCAAAATATTCTCGATCCAACGATTGTATTTATTGGTCGTTGGATCGTAAATCCATTGTCCTTCGTTGGCATGGCCAAAATGCATCGTAAACTCATGTCCGTCCACGCCCCCTGTGGGAGGAATTGAATTAAAGGTCATGCCATCCAGGTTAGGTTTAAAACTATCCTCACCTGACTCGTTCAGATAATACTTGGTCATTTCAGCAGAATTGGCAAACCAACTGATTGCAGAAGGCTTGTAATCAAATTGGCAAATGGCCGGACAAGACTTATATGACGCATTAATGACCCTCGCGTAACCGAGTTGGTCATTGATCTTGTTCAACACATCAATATAGGCCAATTTCATACCAAGTATCCCCTGATACATACTGACAAGCCAACGGTCGACCAAACGACCTGATCGGACAGGGCCAACGTTGTCTGAATCTTGACTGTAAAAAACAGCCAGGTAACGATCTCCGCCTTCACCTACTGAATAATCGAAAACAATATCCGCTTTCGAAAGGCCCGCGTGCGGCCGCCCTTCGCGGGGAAAATTGGATACCTTGATCATAACCGGACGTCGGTTCATCATGCTTGGGTCGGAAACTTTTAAGCCAGTCAATGGATTGATATCCGCTGGAAAATCAGATGGTCCATACATGACCGGCGCCTCAGTTGGAGTGACCGTGGGTGTTGTCAGAGTCGGGAAAGGAGTCAATGTAGGAAGGGCTGCCATCGTTTTCTCGACTGATTGGTTGACCGATTCTCCGGTTCCAACCGTTGTCGGTTGGCAGGCAGCCAATATAACTACAACCAGCATCAGTAATATTGTTATGAGAATAGCATTTTGCTTGGCTTTCATATATCAATTCCACCATTACCATCAACAAAAATCAATACGGGCGATTATATCCTAATAAATCAGACCAATAAAGACCTATTTAAAAGGATGCATCCTACTACTTGGATGCATCCTTTACCTTTACGTAACAACATTTCAACGATTTACATCGAAGCTCAGCTTTTGAACATCATCCGGGCCAGGATCATTATAGATCACGCTGAATACTCCAGTGATTGTCCCGATTAACAAAGAATTTCCTGATCCATCACGCGTCGATATGATAAATCGGCTGTTGTCGATCCAGCGCACATCTATCAATGAGTAAATGACAGGCAGAAACATGGAGATTCCTCCATCCATGTTCAAATATGTTTGAATGGATGAGCCAACCATCATCGAATAGATATAACGAACTCTATCCGGTGACCAGATAGGCAACTCATTGATATCCCCTGTGGCGACCACTGAATCATTCGAGCCATCCAGATTAGCAATATGGAGCGCCCATGTGTTATCTGCCGGAGCGCCCACGCGTGATGTATAAGCCACCCGGTCAAGATCAGGACTGAAGGTGGCTAAAACATTCGAGAAGAGCATAACAGAAGAAATGGGTGAAATAGTGGAAACTCCGGTATCAGTCCAAATAAAAATACTGCTAGGGCTCACTATGTCACCCCAGGGTTGTGCCGGCGGAATGGCAACAGCAAAGGCAGTGCTGTCAGCCTTCCAGGTAGGAGATGATACCCAGGCATATTCCGACGCGGTATTGACGAAATCATGGCTGATTACATAAGCGGAAATCAGTGAACCATCCGCTTTGTAAAGATCCACTCCATGTGGGTGTGAGATAAGGAGTTTAGAAGCATCAGGCGAATAAGTGAACTTCCACGATTCCTCTGTTGTAAGCAGGGTGCTCAGCACACCAGTATCAGCATCCAAGAGATAGAGGGTTGGACTGAATGATAAGCCCGGACCTTCATACAGGACCCGGAAATTCAACGCGATTATATGTGTATCGCCGATCCAGACAATTTGCTCTGGCGCAAGGGTTAGGGAACCAGATGGTCGGGGCAGTGCTTCGATTTGAGCGGTTGATAGTAATGTACGCTGGTTTGTTCCATCAGAATTGATCACATCCACCTGAAAATGGGTGTAATCAGCATTACGGATCATCGCGATCAGGTTGCCATCAGAAGACACAAAGCTTTCAGAGACATCACCACTGCTGGTTAATTGCGATGGCGAACCAGATCCATCCACCCATGTGAAGAGATTCCGTGATGTACTCACAAAGGAGACTCGAATTGGAGCCGGTGAGGGTGTTATCGTAGGCGACCCCGTTGTCGCAGTGGGTGAAACCAGAGAACTTTCACTCCCTGCTGCCATTACCGTGGCTGCGACAATCGTTGAGATCTTATCTTCTGATGGTCCGCTGACTGGAGAACAAGAGACCAAGCAAACAACCAAAGAGAAAAACCCTATCGTCAGTAACAAGATCCATCTTTTCATGAGTTATCTACCTTCCTTTGTTTTTTTCACTCCTTTGAGTATAGAGAGTTGACCTTCGGAAAACAAGATGTATGCTGTCTGTTTAAAAAGTTATACAATGTATCGAGAGGTGAGCAAATGTGCGGTAGATTCACGATCACGCTTGAACCTGCGGACTTGCAGGAAGAACTAGGGTTGGGCGATTTTCCGGAGGATTTTATTCCACGTTACAATGTGGCCCCCACTCAACCAGTGCCCGTTGTGCGCGACGCGATCAAGAAAAACGTCGAATGGATGCGTTGGGGATTGGTACCATTTTGGGCGAAAGATCCCGCCATTGGCGTAAAAATGATCAATGCCAGGTCTGAGACAATCGAAGAAAAACCCTCCTTCCGTGAAGCATTTAACAGCCGTCGCTGCTTGCTGTTGGCAGATGGTTTTTACGAATGGCAAAAAGGGATAGGAAAAGAACGTTCGATTCCGCATTACTTCCACCTAAACAAGAGTAAACCCTTCTTTCTGGCTGGATTGTGGGATTCCTGGAAAGATACCCAGGGAGTACCCCTGCTCTCGTGCACAATCATCACCTGTGCTGCGAATGAACTTGTGGGGAAAATCCATGATCGTATGCCAGTGATCCTCGATGCTTCCACAGCCTGGAATTGGTTAAAACCCGCCAGTAGAAATGATCTTCGGCAGATGCTTAACCCCTACCCGGCTAATCAGATGACAGGCTATGTGGTAGGAACTGGTGTAAATTCAACTTTAGCTGAATCCAGAGAACTGGTCCAACCGTTGGAATAACCCCCAGATAATTGCATTGACCATTCTTCTTTGATAAGGTAAAATCCTTTCGCTCTGCGTTGTACCCTTCGCAGATAAAATCTAATTTCGAAAGGGCTTGAGAAATGAAAGTTTTATTAATCAAAGATGTATACAAGCTGGGTCACAGCGGTGACGTAAAGAAAGTCGCAGATGGTTTTGGACGCAATTATCTCATTCCCCAGGGCCTGGCAGTTTTAGCCACTTCGGGTGCTTTGAAGAACGTGGACAAGATCAAAGCAAAAGCAGCCGTAACTCGCGCCGCGTTGAACCAGGAAATGAGCGGTATTGCTGAACTTTTGAACAACGTCGAACTTGCTTTCACCAGCAAAGCCGGTGAAACTGGTAAACTCTACGGTTCCATCACCACCCAAATGATCGCTGATGCGATCAACGCCAAATTGGGCACCAAGATCGACCGCCACCAGATCGAGATCGAGCCGATCCGTACCCTGGGTGAACACACTGCCATCATTCGCCTGACCATGGATTTGAATCCCAAGGTAAAAGTGACCGTTTACCGCGAAGGTGAAGCCCCCGTTGAAGCGAAAGAATCCGTAAAACCGGAAGCAAAGAAACCCGTTGAGGAAGCTCCCATTTCGGAAGAAGCCCCTGTTGAAGAGGCTTCCGCAGCCGAAGAAGAAAAAGCTGAGTAAATTTTTTGATCAAAAAAACCGGCCCTACGAGCGAGAACTCGAAAGGCCGGTTTTTTGTATTAGAATAGGAAGCATGTCGGATCAAACTATTGGTTCAATCCTGCGTCAAAAGCGCGAAGAAAAAAGGCTTACACTCGATCAGGTCTTCCAGGCAATCAAGATACGTACCATTTACCTGCAAGCCATTGAAAACGATCAATTGGACGAACTTCCATCCATTGCACAAGCCAGAGGTTTCATCCGCCTCTACGCAAGTTTCCTAGGGATTGACCCCTACGTTCTTCTGGAGAGCACTTCAGTAAATAAAACTGAACAAGAGACTGAACCGCAATCTGTAGAAGAACCAACAATCACATCAGGCACTACAAAAACAGTCAAGGATCACCTTACTGATCTGAAGCAAAAAAGCACTTCAGGGCTGGAAGAAAAGATTGCTGACGGTACCCGAAAGGTAAAGGATTCGTTTCATCAACTGATTGATAAGATTCCTTACAGAATCGTCAAAAAAGACCAGATAGATGCCGCCATCCAATACGAACCCAAAGAGAGATCTGAAAACCAAGAAATAAAAGCCACACAAAGAACCGCGGGGGCTACTTATAAGGCGATGAGTCGTGCCATCGGCGAAGATATGCAAAAAGCGCGTGAAGCGCTTGGACTCTCGCTTGCTGATGTCGAACGCCAAATACGCATTCGCGAATATTACCTATTTGCCATCGAACAGGGTAATTTCGATGATCTTCCATCCACCGTCCAAGGCAGAGGGATGATCGGCAATTATGCCGCCTTCTTGAACCTGAATTCAGAAACCTTCCTCACGCGGTTCGCAGAGGTGCTGCAACAAAAACGACTGGAAAACTTACCCGAAGCACAGGCAGGCATACCCCTTCCACAACGACCCGAGAAACAGAAAATTACTGGTTTTAAACGATTGCTTTCGGCTGATCTAATCTTCATGGGCGGAATCTTTTTGGCGATTTTTGTTTTCATAGTCTGGGGAGCATTCCAATTATTAGGTGTTGGTGGAAACGGTACAACTGCAACGGTCATCCCCATCTCAGACCTGCTGCTTTCCAGCGGAACACCCACACCGGGGGAGAATGTTTCGATAGAGACGGTTGTACCTACAGCGATCATTAACAACCTATCCATTTTTACTCCCAATGCTTCGCAGGAAGGAACCCAAACAGCCGCGAATAATGATCCCATTCAATTGACGATCGCGGCCAACCGACGCGCTTACCTTAAAGTGACCGTTGATGGGAAAACGGTATTTCTGGGTCGTATCACACCTGGAACTGTCTACAATTATTCAGGGAAAACCAAGATCAACGTGGTCTGCGGTGATGCTTCAGCGATCCAAATCTATTACAATAAAACCTATCTCGGTTCACTGGGAATTACCGGTCAAGTGGTTTTGATGGATTTCACTTCCAGCGAGGCCATTGATTTGACCGCCAATTTCACCCCGACGCCGACGATCACACAGATTGCCACCCTGACTCCCAATCCAACCAGCGCTCCCACACAGATGATGGAAACTCCCACTTCGATTGGTGAGGAACCGACAGTTCAAGAAACACCCACCCCATGAAAGCGAACACTTATTATCTGGTTTCATTGGGTTGCGCCAAAAACACGGTCGACTCAGAATCTATGGCTGCTCTGCTCGACCAAAATGGTTTTCGCGCTGTTGAAAAACCGCAGCAAGCCTCTGTCATGATCGTGAATACCTGTGGGTTTATCGCCGCAGCGAGAGAAGAGTCTCTCAGCGTTCTTCAGGAACTTGCCAATGGGAAGAAAAATGGTCAGATACTGGTCGCCGCAGGTTGCCTGACCGAGCGTTCGCGCCAACTAATGATAGACAACATCGAAGGTGTGGATGGGTTTATTGGCACGCGCCGCTGGATGGACATTCTCGATTTATTATCCGAGTTGAGAAAGAATCCCCGCCAACCCCAATTTGAATTGCCCGAACCTGCCACCATTGGAAAAGATGAAAAAGGTATCAACCGGGTAGCCATTCAAGGCGGTAGCGCTTATCTGAAAATCGCTGACGGCTGCAGACGTCCGTGCGCGTTTTGCTCGATCCCGTTGATCAAAGGCACCATAGTCAGTCGACCGATTAATCTCATTATTAAAGACGCGCTCCAGTTGCAGGAATACTGTACTCGTGAATTGATCCTCATTGCCCAGGATACAACTGATTATGGTTTTGACCTGGGGATGAAAGACGGGTTGGTTGATCTTTTACAGAAGCTCATTCCAGAAATTCCAGAAATCCCCTGGATAAGACTCCTTTACGCTTACCCAGGCTACGTTACAGACCGGCTGATCGATCTGATGGCAAATGAGCCGAAACTTCTTCATTACTTAGATATCCCCCTTCAACACGCGTCACCGCTATTGTTGAAGAACATGAAACGACCTTCAGACATGGAGTGGGTTTATCGCACCATCGAAAAAATGCGCCAGGCGATGCCTGATCTGGCGTTACGAACTACTTTCATTGTTGGTTTCCCGGGAGAAACCGAAACAGAATTCCAAAAACTATTAGATTTCATGGAAGCAATCAAATTTGACCATGTTGGAGCTTTCACATTTTCATTTGAACCGGGAACTTCCAGTGAACCTTTGGGTGATCCCATTCCTGAAGAAATCAAACAGGAACGACTTGGCCGTTTAATGACGCTGCAAGAAAAGATTTCATTAAGTAAAAATCAAGCCTGGATTGGAAAGCAAATGGATGTGCTGATTGAGGGTAATGGAGATGGTATTTCGGTAGGCCGTTCATACCGTGACGCACCCGAGATTGACGGTTTGATGATTGTGGAAAGTGAAGTTGAAATCGGCCAGATCTATCCAGTTCAGGTCACTGGCGCCCTTGTCCATGACCTGTCAGGAAAAATAATAAAATCCGCATGATTTTGATCATGCGGATTATTGTTTACTTCTTCTTCCCTGGTTTTGGTGTTTCTCCAGGAGCAAGCGTTGGAGTCGGGGTTGCTGGTGGATTCGCGCATTTATTTCTGGCGTCTTCCATGATCGCATTGACGGATTCAAGAGACATGATACTCAGGCTGGCTTCATATTGCTTTACTGCCTCGCACCATTCTCCCTGTGACTGCATATAGTCTCCATAGCCAGCCAGAGCTTCAGCATAACGTTGAGCAAGCGTTACCCCATTCACATCAATTATGTAAAGCCCCATGTCGTAGAGCGATTTGATCGCAACCACTGTCTTTTCCCAATAAACGCCATAACCTTCGAGCGCGTTCAAATACATGACTGCGTTATTCATGTACCCCTGTGCTTCATTGTCGATCGGACCGATCTGGTGTGCTAGAGTGAGATAATAAATACCCACTTCAAGATGTCCAGATGAAATTCGCTTCATGGCCACATTTCGTAGAGCCATGTAATACATACCATCGACCTGGATCGACTTGTAGGTCGGGTCAGTATTTCGCAAAGCATTCACGTTTGCCAGAAGGTTTTCCCAGTCCTTATTCACCAATAAATTCTTTGATTTCTGGAACAGGGATTCCAGGTTGCTGGTATCCACTGTGGGGATCGCGGTAGCCGCTGAGGATTGAAGCGCCTCTTCAGGATTTGTTTTTGCCATTTCGACCATCACTGCAGTCAACTGATTCATGGCATCTGGATAATTCGGGTAGATCTGCAAGACATATTCCAATCTTGATTTCGCCATGGACAAATTGTTGTTTTTGATGTCATCCTGGCTTAGCATAAACTGTGTGGTCGCCTCAACCAGCCGTTGGTTCAGCTCGGCTGCCTGTCGGGCTTTTATGGCAGCACCGTAACCGATGGCACATCCCACAGCAGTAAGTAAAAGGATCGCAAGAATTCCAAGCGCGATCCAGCCTCCACGTTTGGGCTTTACCGCAAGTTTGTGCAAGGTATTAGTTTTAATCGCCTTGTTAATCTTCGCAGGTGAATTTTTGTCCAGATCGATGGAAAAGATCGCCTCGCCAATATCCACCAAGACGATCCCTTTTTTTGCCTTCTTTGAAGCCTTCTCCGTGGTTTCCTGTGATTTGTTAACCAGTTCGTTCAATTCATCGACTGATAACGCTTTCTCCTCTTCAGGATCAGTCTGAATGTTTTTCTTACCTCGGGGCTTCCGTGGAGTCGTTATGGCTGATTCATCAGCAGTATGCGCTGCTGACGGAATCGTCTCGGCGTCTGAGGTGTTATTGATTGTTTTTGATTCTAGTTTTTTACTTGTCGACATAATGGGGTATTATACCGTAATTAATCAGGTCAATTGTCAAGAAGGTTGGCAGGGATTATTGAAACCGCGATAGAATCTACTAATCTTTGGATAGGGAACCTATTTGCCACCCTGTTAGCCCAAAGTTAAAATGTCACCTAGTTAGACAAAGTAAGAATGTCCCCTTTAGAGGGGGCATTTGATTTAAGGTTGAACTTTCTCCAAGGATGATCAGGAGGAGGAGTGTGTGCTTTGGAAGC